>JAEEGL012806261.1_pt1 | contig 20686 bp, 18 predicted proteins | sample 9134231 | NCBI WGS metagenome assembly JAEEGL01 (sample SAMN16246548, study PRJNA631951) | gut metagenome | biome: gut microbiome; feature: rumen; material: fiber-attached | host: Bos | place: Iran: Karaj | collected 2018-10
CACGTTCCATGTTTTTTTTTCATTTCTGGATTTTTTTTAAAAGAAGAAAAATTATTAACCCCATTAAGTTTTATAAGAAGCAAACTATCAACTCTATACCTAAAGATACTATACTTCTACATTCCCGCAACATTACTGCACAACGCCTTTATCCATTGGGGTTTTTATTCCATCCAGGAAACATATGGCGGCAAGCAAATGTTCTTCTACACAAAAATAGATTTTTTTAAAAAATTATTAGCGGCAATCCTGTTTGCCGGCCGAGAGCCAATTGTTGGCCCACTTTGGTTCGCCTATGTACTTTGTTTAGCCCTAATCGGTTACTCTATCATTTCTTTCATTTGTCAAAAGATATGGAAAAAAAATTACACGAAAGCAAGAGCCATTCTTTTAATCTTTTTAGCATGCATATCGGCCATTGCCTCAAACAAATTAAACCTAACATTGAATCGATTTAGCAATACGCTGGTCGTCATGGGGCTCTTAGCGATTGGCCAACACACATTCCAATTTCATCGTGAAAAATTCAATTCACCAATTTTGTTTATATGCGCCATTTTGCTTTTTTTGCAGAACGCCATTTTAAACGGAGATATAGCGCTAAACAATAATAGCTATAACGATTTATTTCACTTATTCTTAGGTTCCTTATGCATGTTACATGTAATTTGTTTTATTTCTATTAAATTAGAAAAAACGCTCGTTGGGAAAATCGTCAGTACCATCGGTGAAAAATCCTTTGAAGTAATGGCATTGCACATTTTCATATTTCATCTAATTTCTTTAATCGCATTCAAATTTAACCTCATTACAAACCCGACTTCATTAAATCCTAGTACAAACAACTTTGCGATTATATTGTGTTATTGTCTTATTGGCACGATTGCACCTGTTATACTAGCCCTTGGTTGGGAAAGACTACTTTCGGGAATAAAAAAATGCGCTTCAAGAAAATAGTCCTTTCAATTAGCTTTTTTATCTTTTGGGGATGTCATTTTGATAGTGGCAAATCAGAGCTCTGCTTTATAGGCGATTCCATAACACACCAATGGGACACGGAATCCTTTTTTTCGGGATACGCCACAAAAAAATACGCTGTCAGCGGAGCAAAGCTACGCGATGTTGACGAATGGGAGACAAAAGACTGCGCAGACCAAACAATCGTTTTCTTAATAGGTACTAACGACATCGGTTTCCTTTCTCCAGACCAAAAAAACATTCAAGATTCATTACTTAACTTTGCGCATGCATACGCCCAAAAGGCCAGATCTTTTTTCGCCAACCCACTCCTTGTGATTTCAATACTTCCCCGTAATTATCAAAACTATGACCAAATTGCCAGCAACAAAATGATTCAAATGCAAAATCTCCTGATAAAACAACAACTTGATTCCCTCAAAGTCGACTACAAGTTCATTGACGTTTTCAAATATTTTCTGAATAAAGATTACATGATTAACGAAGACCTTTTCCGCGACGGATTACACCCCAACCCCGAAGGATACGAACTTTTGAGCAACATCGTAAAGGATTACCTATGAGAATAATCATATTAATGTTGGCTTTGATTTCATATATCGAAGCTCAAGATTTAAGTTTTTTAATTGGAATGCGAAGCTCGAAATACGGTTCAATCGGTGTTGAATATAAAGACATTGGTTTTATTATAGAAAACTCCATTTTCATAGATGATGTGAATAACCAGTACATTCGAACAAAAGCATATCACAATTTTCTCATTACGAATTGGATTCATTTGACATATACGCTTTTCTACGGTAGCCGATACAACCATGATTATTTCGACTATGGCGGAATACTGGAAACCCATATAAAATCAACAGGCAAGACCATCCAAGCAAAGGGCACTTTTTTACCATTTTACGACAGCGATCTTGGGCATAAATACTCGTACTCAGCAAGCCTCATATTCTTACCTTTCTCCGAAGTCGGTATAATCGGAGGAATCCGCAACATTCCCGAATATCGTATTCCAGAAAAAAGGGTATTCAGCGGATTAGTTTTTGATTTGCCTCATCTGTGGTTGCAACCAGAAATTTCTACGCCCCTTAGGAAGAATGCTAAATCCGTCACCAGATTAACATTTAACTTCATTTACAAGTCTACACCTTAGTTAGATTTATCAAGTGTTTAATCCAAGGCAAATGTTCCCTTATTGTATAGCAATCTCTTTAATTGCTCTTTGTTCTTGCGTTTGGGACAACACAGAAAGCGATGCTGACTTTTTACCTCTAAATGACACAGAATACCCCTATGCAGGCATTCCCCGCCTTGTAATTGAGACAGAAAACTTCGCCCAAATTAGGGACAAGGAAACTAAAATTCCCGCGAAACTTCAGATATATGGTCAAAGCGGTCCCGAAAGTGAAATAAAGGACATACACATTAAAGGACGAGGCAATTCTAGTCTCAAAATGAGTAAGTATAGCATGAAAATGATTTTTACTCAAAATGAGGAAATGTTCGGTATGCCCGCTGATCGAGAATGGGCTTTAATCTCAAATCACGCCGACAAAACATTGCTCCGTAATTACACCACGTTCAATATAGCGCGCCAATTACAAATGGATTATGTACCAAAGTGTACATTTGTTGAAGTCTACCTAAATAGAGACTATATGGGCATATATTTATTGACAGAAACGATTAAGGTCAACCAGCATCGTCTTAATCTTCCCAAAGACGGCAATCATTACCTAGTAGAATTCGACAAATACTATGACAAAAACGACACCATAATAAAAAGGAAGTCCGGCTCACCCCTAAAAATCCATCACCCCAAATATTGTGACGATTCCTGTAAAACTCCCTTAAAATCATTTATCGATCAGTGGGAAGACTTCATGCAAACCTCGTTTCAATACGACACCCTCATTACACAATGGATAGACATCCAAGACTATTCCGCACTCTATTGGATAGAAGAATTCTCCAAAAATGCAGACAGCAACTTGAAAACCAGCGTTTTCTTTACATGGAACAAATCCGGGAAAATAAAAATGGGGCCCGTTTGGGATTTCGACCTGAGTTATGGAGAATATAAAATGTACAGTCCCCAAGAATGGTACTCGCAATGGGGCCCATGGAACAAGCACCTATTCAAAAATTCTAGGTTTAAGACAGAAATGTCAAAATATTGGAAAACGAATCGGCATGTTTTCCTAAATGCAATTGATTCACTTGACTCGTACAGGGAGATAATCAATAAAGCGGCAAAAAACAATTTCAAGCGTTGGCCCATTTTAGGAACAACTTTTCTATGGGAGTTCAACCAAAGCTATGACAGCCATAGCGAGGCCGTCGACTCTTTGAAAAGCTGGATGAAACAGCGCGCACAATGGATCGATGAAAATATTTAGAAGTACAATATGGGGCGGCTTTATAGTTGCACTCCTCCTAGCGACCGGATGCGTTTGGAGCGACTCCGCAGACGACCCTGATTACCTGCCGCTAGACGATTCGGAATATCCATATGCGAACCTGCCTCGATTAGTTATAGAGACGGACAATTTTCGAGAAATCCGAAACACGACTGCACATATCCCCGCCAAAATTCAAATTTACAACGGAAATACACCAGAAACCGATGTTATGGACATTGACATCAGCGGACGAGGATATTCATCTTTTGGAATGCCCAAGTTTAGTTATAAATTGAAGTTCTCTAGAAATGTAACGATTCTAGATTTTCCAAAAGGCAAATCCTGGGATTTAATTGCAAACTACATCGACAAATCACTGTTAAGAAACTACCTATCCTACAAATTGGCCTATTACCTTCACACCCGTTACGCCCCACGTACAGCATTTGTTGAACTTTTTGTCAACCGACAATACATGGGGGTATTCTTACTAACAGAACATATTGATGTATCCAAAAGTCGTGTAAATCTCCCATCAACAAACTCGTCATTTCTTCTAGAAATGGAGCTCCCTGAAAACGATGGAAGTCTGTACATTTCAACGAAGATTGGGACCTCTTTCAAAGTCCATTTTCCAAAAGAAAAAGACAATCCATACCTTGATTCGCTAATCTCTTTTCTAGATGGTTGGGAAAATTACCTGTATTATAGTTCCCCAAAAAACAAAATGGACAAATGGTTCGATTTTGACGAGTACATTAAATATTACTGGATCCAGGAATTTTCAAAAAACAATGATGCCGCCTATAGCCGAAGCATCTTTTTTACTTGGAAAAAGGGTGACGTCATAAGAATGGGCCCTGTATGGGACTTTGATGTAGCATATGGCAATAAGCCGCAAAAAACAATGCAAATCCCCGAAAATTGGCACATTAGAGAAAACGGATGGAACAAACCATTTTTTCTCGACAGTAGCCTTAAAAAAAGAGCGTCCGATTTTTGGATTAACCATCGCAATACTTTTATAAGCGTTCTTGATTCTATCGATTTCTATAGCTTACAAATCAAAAAAGCTTCCCAAAACGAGTATAAAAGATGGAATATTCAAGACGCATCCGTCTTTGGAAACACCTCCCAAATTTTTCATTCGCATCAAGAAAGCGTAGATTCTCTAAAGTCGTGGATTAGCCGTAGAATACATTGGATAGACAACAACCATGCTCGCTAACACGAAGACAATGATAATCATCCTTTTGACAGCCTCTCTCGTAGGCTGTTCTTTGGATTCAACCAATTCAGACAAAGAATACCTGCCTTTAGACGATAGCGAATACCCTTATGTAGACTTACCTAGATTTGTCATTGAAACGGATAATTTGCAAGAAATTCGAAATACCGAAGACTACGTTCCAGCATCTTTGCAAATATACGGAAAAGCAGCTCCACAAACAACGATTACAAGCCTTACTATTAGAGGCCGGGGAACATCGTCTTTTGGAAGCATGCCCAAATACAGCCTAAAAATGAAATTCAACAAAAAGACGACACTACTGGGCTTACCCGAAGACAAAGAATGGGCTTTAATATCAAATTCTGGAGACAAGACCCTACTAAAAAATTTTATTTCCCTAAAACTATACTCTTGGCTAGGTGGAGCGTACACCCCCAAAACACAATTTGTTGAGCTCTATTTGAACAGGCAATATTTAGGTGTATACCTTCTTTCAGAAACGATAAAGGTTAGCGAAAGCAGAATTGACATTCCCAAAGACAATAGTTCGTTTTTATTTGAGAAAACATCTAAAATAGGAATCCGAGAAACCGACCTGATCATAAAAACAAACAACTCTTATTTATTTTGTATAAAAAGTCCTAAGAATTCAAACCTAGATACCCAAGAAAAACTTCTTAATCATCTAAACGAATGGGAATCCCTTCTAGAAAACAGCGATTCCATCAATGCAGACACATTAAAAGCTTGGCTTGACATAGAAGATTACCTGCGATACTATTGGGTACAGGAATTCACCAAAAACTCCGACGCCAACTTCAACAGAAGCATATTCATTACATGGGAAGAGGGACAACCTATGCATTACGGCCCCGTTTGGGATTTTGATCTCGCCTATGGGAATTGGATACACGAATGGGTACAAAATCCCAGTGACTGGTATGTTCGGTATTCCGGCTGGGACAATAAATTATTCAAAAATACACTTATCAAAAAAAAGGCCCAGGATTATTGGAATTTGAACAAAGCATTTTTCAAAAGCCTACCCGATTCAATAAATAAATACGCACGCGAACTAGCCCCAGCCACAAACAATGAATTTAAACGATGGCCCGTACTTAATAATTCTGAGAATTGGGATTATAAAGAATCTTATTCCAACTATAGCGAAGCTATTGATTCCTTAAATAGCTGGATTATGCAGCGTTACCAATGGGTTGACAAACAAAACAACTGACGTGAACAGGCCATACTAATATTTTAGCAGACTTTCCCATTTTTTATATATGACTTCTGGACTGAGTTTTTCCTTTATGACATCCCTATGAGCGATGCACTGTTTGCGGAAATCCCGATTATTAATCATGAACAATAATGATTCCTGCAAACGTTCCACATTCTGCTTGAAGCCAGCCTGGTTGGGGCTATCGCAATTTCTGTCAAAAGGAACTAAGCAGCCCCCACCATCTTCGAGCAGCAACGAAGGCCCTTCTGGACAATCAAAGGCTACACAGGGCATCCCTAACCCCAACGCTTCAACCAAAACCAACGGGAACCCTTCATACCGCGAAGAAAGAACAAAGAAACCACTCCGAGCAAATTCATTTACAATATTTTTACTATAACCTTTCAAGAAAACATGAGTCTGCAAACCGAAGTCTTTGATTAGGTTTTCAAGATATTCCTTTTGTTCGCCCTCTCCAAATATATTGAGAATCCAATCACCATTCTTTTGGGCAATGGCTTTCATGGCGTATATCAACATATCGAAGCCTTTTTGCGGAGCAAGCCTACCCACTGCAATCATCGTCTTACTGGAAACATCCACTTCAATACTATCGTTACTAGCCACCATGTTAGGAATGGTCAAGACTCTATTCTCTTGCAAATGCCTAGAAAACCGTTTTGAATCCTTATCCGTCAAACAAACGATACGCCCAAAGCGTCTGTATACACAGTTACGAGCAAATCGAATAGGCGCAGGATACACATCGTATTTAAAATGCTCACATCCAATAGACTTTGACGCTGCTCCCGAAAGCCAAATCAAAGCATTCGAAAAGAAATTCTGGGAGATAATAACAGAATCCTTCGACTTGCACTTCGTTTTTACAAATTTCCTTACCGAGAAGAAAGCCTGAACAAAACGTTTTATTCTAGAAAAAGCATGCCCAGAATCAAAACAGGACTGATCTAGCAGAAATTTAAGCTTTACATCACTAGAGGGTCGATATGTCGGCTCCTTCTTTCCATGATAGTAAGAAATGATCGTTACATCGTGGCCTTTTGATGCAAACAAAGAGGCCAGATTGACGGTAACACGTTCAGTTCCGCCAGTTAACGAAACATCCTTTATGAAGAAAAATATTTTCATTCAATCTCGATTACTATATATAGTCTTTTATATCAGATATATCGTAACTTATTCTTCGATAATCCGTAGATTTCAATGCTGAGGCTATTGTAATCAAGGCAGATGCAATCGGAGTAGAAAAGCCTTTATATGCAGCAAGTTTTTCTAGCATACACAGTTCCATAGGAACATCTTCATAGATATAGCGAGTATCTAAACTACCAGGTCCCTTGGGACCTCCCGTCGCTGCATAGTTCCTAAACACTTGCAAGCTGTCTACAGAAAGATCCTCTTCGTTTCGCCACTTACAAGCGTCCAGGTAATTAATAGCGTTCTCGCCACCATACGCACGTATGACTTGCTTTTTCTCATCATCTAATTTTTCAATCAAGTTCCAAACAGCAGGCGAAAAAGCCTCTCGATACATCCAGAACTCACCCTTCGAATATTCGATTCTACTTGCCGACATAATCGTGCCAACAGTATGAACAATCATATTTGGATTATGCAGAGTAGATTCAATTATGTTGGTTCTTAAATACTTGTGCGTTCCAAACAAAGACGTTACAACGGGCATATATTTTTCATCGTCTTTATGGAGGAAGGATACAGCATTCCGCACATTTTTGAATAGTATTTCTACTTTGCCAAGCGCGATGATGCGCGCATCATAGGGGGTAGACTCTCCCTCAACATAAATGATATGCTTGCCTTCCGTATATCTTGCAAATTGGGTTGAGCCCATATTACCAGGTATTAAAAAAACCATTTGGCCATCTTTCAACAAAGGACCTACTCTTTTCGCCAGGTCGCGATGCTGCAAGCTTTGCGTCAGGATCATTATAACTTCGGCACCATCTAAACCTTTTTCCAAGTCTCTTGTAATCAAATTAGGCTTTAGCGAAAATTCCTTGTTGCCATCCGTTGTATCCAAACAACTAATTTCACCCGTTTTTAAAAGGTGTTCAAAATTATCATCGTGCAAGCTATGCGACGTCTTTATCAAGTTTACCTGATGACCATTCTGCATCAGTTTTATTGACTGCGCACAACCAGAATTTCCCGCTCCAATAACAGCTACCTTCATCATCCTTTCCTTTTTTCGTTAGGCAAGTGAATCTTATCGCCAAAATACAAATCTGTTTCTGCCAGCAAATTTGAGTCAAACCCGGCATCTGGATAAAAAGTCATTTCGCCAAAAAACACTTTCTTTTTGCAATTATACAAATCAACCCGGACAAATGGGTGGCCCTTAGACAATTTCTTTGCAATTTCAAACATTTCCTTTAAGCAATCCGGCTTTTTCAGCGTAAAATCGGCAGGTGCGTTTTTTCCGCGAATATTTAACCTTTTCAGATTCCATTGTTCATCAAAGAAATAGAACTTGGTCTCCCCGCTATAACGATCCAAGCATACCATTACGCAGTCAACATATTGATCAAAACAAAAGAACTTATAGTCCGTCAAGCCACCATCATCATCTTCCAAATACCGCTCAGCAATAATCTTTCGGGGAACACTTTTATACGGCCATTCGCGGAAACGCTTGTATAAGCTTCGCCCCATTGATATTTTCAATTTCGCCTTAGCCTTTTCGACATCAAAAACTGATTTATCCCTACAAATGACCACATCTTCACCACCACCACCATGAGTCGTCTTCAGTACAAACTGATTCGGAAGACTGGAAAAGTCAATGCTTTCAACATCATTCCATACCCCTAGGGTCGGAATAACATAGTCAGAGCCAATGGTCTTGGCAACGCTATCCTTTACTGCATACTTATCTACCAACAAAGGCAGATCACTTTTTCTGTTGTATAACTTAAGCCATTGGAGTTTTTCGTTAAAAGTTATTGGGTTGACAAGATCCAGTTTTTTTCCCATCCTCAAACGAAACATCATCTTCAGATAATACTTATCAGGCACCCACCCACCAAAATTCTCCAGCAGCGACGACAGAAATTTTTTTCTGTCGCTGGCAATGTACTTAAACATATTTTTCGTCTTTAGCAAAACGCCCATTTTTCACCCACATCTACAAAAAAAGCCGCACAAATTCTTCGTTCGAAGCTCCACAATAATCAAAATCTACATTATTTAGCTTCAAGCAGTTTTCCATAGCCTCTGCAAGAGCCTTCCAATCCTCTTTAGGCGCCAAAAATCCATTTTTCCCATCTGTCACAATCCGTTCTATTATAGGTATACACTTGAACGCGGCGACTGGCGTACCAAGATAAAGCGACTCAATAAGAACATTGGGCAGCCCTTCCCACCGGCTTGACAAAGCAAAACAATCCGCATTTTTTACATACACGTAGGGATTCGACTGATAACCAACACAATGAAAAACTTGTTCAATTCCTAGTTTTTTCGCAAGACCCATCACATTATTAAAATCACCGACATATTCGCCATCATTAGCCCCAATTACATAAAGGTCCACATTTTCGTTTTTCTTCTTTAGTTCGGCAAAAGCCTTTATCAGAAGATCGAAACCCTTCTGAAAGCAGAACCTACCTGAGGCAACAATATGCTTGCGCCCATTGTTCGGAAACGGATTACTACCATCTTTTATTTTTGACAAAATTGTCTCGGAATCTATTGGATTTTCCAACACAACAATCTTCTTTTGACAAATCTTTAGATTCCTAACCAGCTCATCACCCATCTCTTTTGTTTGGGCAATAATGGAACTTGCCAGCCGATACAAGACAAACATTTGCAACAGCTGATGTTTCTTAAAGGTGAACAAATAATTCTCACAACGAAGTATGAACTTCGTTCGTAAAAAAAACAACCTGAACGGCAGAATCTTGTTACTTAAATGAAATACCGAAGAAAAAACAATATCCGGTTTTTGTTGGCGAATAACCCTAAACATCTGCCACATTTTTTTTATTGGAGACACCCTATCTATATAAACACATTTATAACTATCCGGAATAAAATCCCTAACGCTATTAGACACTTCGCTATAGGGAACAATAGCAAAAACAACATCAAACTTTGCCAAATCAAGCATTTTGGCAATAAGTATTGTTATCCGCTCCGCGCCACCAATACTCTCTTGAATAAAAAAAAGAACCTTTTTTTTCATACAAATTGGGTTCAAGTTATAATTGCAAAATATAGCTTCTTGAACCCATACAAAAAATCAGATATCCTTCCGAAAAGCCCTTTTTAGCATTTCAAACATGTAAACAGCCGAATTCATTTTCAGAATACGTGCCATTCCAAGATAAAAGGACGTTCCAACGGCAATTCCGACCGCCAAAGAGACAGCATCCCCGAGATCTAAAAGAGTCAAGCCATAAATTCCAACCATCATTACCAAAGCTAACATCAAAGGCGAAAGAATCAATTTGATCTGGCCCCACATCGAAAGATTTATAAAGCTTTTGGTATAAATCATATTCAATAATGTTGCTATAACCCCATAACAAGCACGGCCAAGACAAAGCCCAACAAGGCCAAACGGCAACGAAATGGCTAGTATTGCAACCGCTATTGTTTTCTTGACAATTTCAAGCTTTAATACCAAATCGGAGCGTCCCTTGACATAAAGTAAATTCAAATTAATATTGCAAACAGGATCCAACATCAAGCCGAAACACAAAATCTGCAACAAAACAACAGACGGCAACCATTTTTCACCCAACAACAGCAAAACCAGAGGGTGCGCTAATGCAGCCAGCCCCATCATCAAGGGGAAAACCACAAAGCACGACATCTGCAAATACTTGATATAGATATCTCTCAGACGTTCAGGTTCATCTTGCAATTGAGACAAAATTGGATATGTCACTCTAGACAAGATTCCTGCTACATTTTGCGAAGGAAACGCACCTAAGTGATCCGCCCGAGTATAATAACCAAGATTGCTGGCAGAATACCACTTTCCGATGACAATATTGTAAAGATTTGAATAAACAGAAGATATAACGCTTGCTACAAGTAATTTGGACCCAAAACCAAAAAGGGAACGAAAGGACTCCTTGCTAAATATCGGCTTAGGAAACCACCTTAACAGAATCGTCATCAATACAAGAATGAGAACAGAATTACAAATATCTTGATAAACCAGGCTCCATACTCCGAACCCTTCAAAAGCAAGGATGATACCCAATCCACCTGACACCAAAGCGGCACAAAGAGAGGCCTTTGACTGCATCTTAAAATCAACATTTCTCGTAAGACGGACCTTGTGAACCGTAAACAAGGCATTCACAATCAGGGTTACAGAGATTACCCGCATTACAGGCTGCAAATCGGGCATATTGTAAAACGAAGCTACAAAAGGCGCCGCAACAAACAGGATCACAAAGGCAAACAGACTTATTGCAAAATTGATAATAAACGCCGTACCATAATCTTTTGCAGTCGTTTCTTTTTGGCGAATAAGAGCATTTGAAAAACCACAATCAATAAAAGTCTGCGACACGCTCAAAAAGATGGAGAGCATACCGATCATGCCAAAATCAGAAGGCGAGAGTAGACGAGCTAAAACAATTCCTATCAAGAACTGCACGCCCTGCAAAGAAAAACGTTCTATCGCACTCCAAACGATTCCACGAATTGATTTAGACGCAACCGACGACATTTAAAACCAACTATTACAAATCCACATTCTCTACAATAAAATCTACAACTCTTTGGGTAGACTTGTTGTCAATATATTTATGAATTCGGCCCGCAGCAATTTTACGCTCAGCCTTCGCAGAATCCACACCAGCCGCAACATCTTCAATAAAGAGAATTAAATCTGAAATTGTCTTGAGATACACGCCTTTAATCCATTCAAAATAATCGAACAGGAACCCCGTTTTAGAAACATAAGAATCATAGTCATCAATAGTCAACGCAACAGGCCTATCAAGCATAATGTACTCATGATATGCAGCAGAATAATCCGTGATTAAAGCATCAAACGACTGCATTAGATTCGCAGTAGACACATTCATCTCATACTTTAATTCCTGCTTAATCAAAATTATATTTGAATACGACTTCTTTGAAAAATTTGCCATTTGAGCATGGTGCATTTGTATCGCAAGCAGGATATTTTTTTCTTTTAGCAACCCATTTAATTGATCCAGATTTTCTTCGGTTTTTACAAGCGGAATTCCAAAAGGGAAAACCTCTTCTGAATCAACCCTATTCACTTCGCGATGCTGCCTAAACGTCGGCAACCAGCCAATAATTTTATCAAATCGGGATTGCGGCGTAACTGAGCATAATTTAGGGTAAAAATTATTTGAAAAAAGGTCCACAGAATCAAAGAGTCGGTCATTTGCGGGAAAGCCCAAAGTCAAAATATCCGCCTTATCATCCACACAATACCCTTGACAATCCTCAAAATCAATGTCTTGCGTAGCCGGCGACAATGTTAGAATATAATCCATTTTTCCGAGAGCATGCATGTAATTAGTGCACTTTTTGAACGGCCCCCCATGGCGTACAAATATACGGATTGTACTAGGATGTTCCTTGTAAATAGGCCTATTGCTATCTAAAATTAGTTTTGCTTTTAAAACAAAGTACTTTCGTTTGATCTTTTGCCAAAGAGACAACTTGCCAAAAAAGGGCAGGCATTCTATATCTGAGCGCGGTACAAACGACGAATCAACAGCCCAAACAAATCTGTATTTTTTTTCGAAGCCTCGCCTCTTCAATTCCAAAAAAATCATCCATGGAGAACCATCCAGTTCCGGAGCCGATTCGAAAATAACGACATCGCGTTTCAAAGGAATCAGTTGAAATAGGAATGAGAGAATCTTTTTCAGCATATAGACAAGCCCCAATTATAGACTACGTCAATCTTTGGGGTTTCTACACCATATTTTCTTGCCAAGTCAACAATAAAGCGCAAACCATACGGAAAATCTTCCGTAAAATAGCGACTTTCAAAATCAGGAACCCATCCACCTGCGACTTCCTTCATCGGAGCCTTGATAGATTCAAACGCCTTAATAGAACGTAATTTGGCAGACAAAGACTTCGCGTCCGTCGATTCATAGTACTCCAAAAGCGACGGAACCGCTTTCTGATTCATAGGAAGCTTTTCTAACAGATTCATGAATTCTGCATCCATGTCTATCAACCACTGAGCAGCGTCCTCGGTCCATTCCTTATAGAAAAGAATACAGCGATTATAGGGCGTACCATCCCAATCATGCCACATACTATAAAGTCGACCCGTATGCAAAATCGGATTGCTGTTTGTAAGGCATGCCTCATAAAAACTCTGAAGCAAACTCACTGGCGTACAAAACGATTTTTCGACAAACGCCCGAAAGCCTTCTCTATCTGCTACGTTTTCGACCGCCACATTCAAAGAAGCCTTATATCCAAGCAAGTTTGCGCTCTTACCATATTCCGCAACACGCGCAATAAACGGAACACGCTGAAAACCGAATAATTTCGCGTTCACGCCAAGAACATCGTGGGCAAAGAAAAAGAATCCCGTACTACTGACTATGGAACCAACAATCGTTTTATCCGACAAGAACGGCTTTATCTGCTCTAAGGTTTGTTTAATTAAAAAGCCCGGCATACAAAGAAGTACGACATCGGCATCAGGAATAACTTCCTGGGGCTTTGATGAAATTGCATCTAGATGCCCCCTAAAAACCTTTCCATTTACATCAACTACAGATATTTCCTCATTCCATTTTTCGGGATGGCTTGTCAACAGCCCCACAGAAAGGCCTTCTTGAGAAGAAAGAACGCCAATACATACGTGGCCCAAAGATCCGCCACCACAAATTGTCACCCTATTCATTTATCTAGCTCCCTAAAGGCTTTAATGAGCATTGCATTGTCTTCGTGGCTACGAACGGCAATACGCATATATTGCTTGCCATCAAAGCCCTTCTTATCACTACAGTCGCGAGTCAGAATGTCGTATTTCTTGAGCATTGTAAGCACCAACGTATTGGCATTCTTTGGCGGAAGAATTTCGCAAAGGAAATAGTTAGCTTCTGACGGCATCACCCTTAAGAACTTTATTTTTTGTAGCTCCGTACCAAACGCATCTCGTTCCTTGATAAACCTATCACAGGCAATCCGGTAATCCTTTTCGTACTTGGTGTATATCTGCATAAAGAACTCTGCAAAACTATTCAAGTTCCAAATGCTCACAGCCTTCTTCATTTTTGCAACAAGAACCTTATCTGCAGAGCATAAAATCCCCAGACGGATGCCCGGAACACCGTAACTCTTGGAGATACTCTTCACAACCACCATGTGTGGGAACGACTCGAGGATTTCGTCTTCAAGAAGGGAATTATTTTCATAGCCATGGCTGAAATCCACAAAGCTCTCGTCCACAACCAAACGAATCTCGTTTTTCTCACACCATTCCGCCAACGCCAAAACATCTTTCTTAGGAATAAAGTTTCCCGACGGATTGTCCGGATTAATCAACAATAAATTATCAGCATGATTCTTGCCGAAAAACTCCATTAAATCCTTGGCAGTATAACGATAGTCTGCGTTATTCGGAACAAAGGTAACAAGAGATTCCGGACTACGACGATTCGGATATTCCTCAAAGGTGGGGCGAGTTACCCCCAGCGTTCCAGGAAGTTCCTCCATCAGGGCCTTAATTAGCTCTGCAGCCCCATTGCCAGGAATAATGAAATCTTCTCTAACACCCCAACACTTGGAGGCCAGCAACGTATTCACCTTCATTCCCGAAGGGTATTCTCCCACAAGTGTTTTGAAATTTGCATTCATCTCATCAATGATTCGGGAATCGCGAAAATACGGATTCACCAAATAGCAATAGTCTAGCATCTTCGGGAAACGCCAAAAACCACCAAAGCGGCCATAATACTTGCGCAAAACATCTTTCTCTTCGGCAAACAAGGCTTCGGCAATATCCAGGTCCTGCTTGTCATCAATCTCATACCATTTCTCGTTGGTGATGGGCAAGGCCTTGAGGTCGCTCTTGCTCAAGAAAGAAATAATCCGCAAGACATTCTCATAATACTCGTTGTTGCCCACAGCCTTGCTATAAGCGTTCAGGAAGGGGACGTACTTGGAACGGGAAAATTCTTTACTGAATTTATAAATATTGACCGTCTTATAATAACAGTTGACCTCGCTATAATCAAACGCCGCTTTGGTTACGAAATTGACAATGTTGTAATCCCGGTCAATCTTGACCATGGTTCCATCCATCCATGATTCATACTTGGCAACCAGAGCCAGGTTGGGAAACTGATTTTTCAAGAGAAGGTCAAACATGCCGTCATCAAAAATCAGGTCGCTTTCAATAAGTAAAGTATCATCCTCTTGTAATTGCTTTTCGGCTAGCGCCAGCGAATAAATATTGTTCGTCTTGTCATATATTGGATTGTTTACATATTCAATCCTCAGGCCATTCCATTCCTCACCAAGGTAATCCATCAGTTTTCGGCCTTCATATCCAACCACAATAACAACTCGACTCAGGCCAAGTTTACTCAACTGATTTAACGTGCGGTCAATTAGAGGAGTTCCATTCACCGGAACCATACATTTTGTGTTGCTCTTGGTGTATTCACCAAGACGCTTCCCCATGCCTGCGGCCAAGATTATTGCTTGCATTTTGTCCGTCCGTGGTTGCTATTTACAAAGGTTCAAATAACGTAAAAACTTTTTTATAGACAATTTAATCACTCTTTTCCGATTATACCAATATTTTTCCCTTAACAGAGGGGCAATCTTGTCAACATTTTCTGCAAAAGTCTTTTCTTTCAAAAGCTTTTCCTGCAACCGGCAATAAGATAAACTGCTATATGGATTTTTTTTATTAGAAACACTGCTTCCGTAAAAAAAATAATTGTATACGACACTATCAATGATTCGTATTTTTTTTGCCTTTTGGAAAACCTCATAATTCATAATAAAATCTTCGCCATACGTAATTGCACGAGGAATATCAAAAGTTTTGCAATCAAACAATTCTCGTCTCATCAACCTCGCCACAGGACCAGAATGGATCTTTCCATGGAACATAGCTTCTATCGCCTCCATTGGCCCCATCTCACCATTAAATCTAGGGTAGTCCCACTCGTAATCACCGATATGAGACACTTGTCCTATAACTATTTCAACGCCTTCTGAATTATCATACAACAACTGTATAGAATCCGTAGGCAAGCTATCATCAGCATCAACGAAGCAAACCCATTCACCCGTCGCTCTATTTAAGCCTTCACTCCTCGCTTTTGTAACCCCTGCATTGGCCTGCGTCACCACGACTATCCGATTATCCTCTTTTTGCTTTTCTTTGCATATCTGTAAGGAATTATCTGTCGATCCATCGTTAACCAAAATCAATTCTATTCGTTTATACGTCTGATCTAAAATACTTTTAATACATGATTCTATATACTTCTCCGCATTATATATGGGAACAACTACAGAAACCTTGTCATTTCTCATATACATTTTAATCTAACCCCAAAATTTTAGACGTATAAGGATACGTTTGATTCCATCCCCAATATATATAATGATAGAACCAATAAGAAATCAAATAGACTGACAAACCCGCAAAAACAACTCTCTTTTTTTCCGCCATTCGCAAAACAAGAGCATACATTGGAATCATCAGCCAATTAAATAATATTATCAACCGACCTATATAATCGCCACCAAACATCAATATCTGAGAAAGCGGAACTGAAGCCACCGATATAAACACAAAGAAATTAAGTTTTAACGAGTTGCCTCGGAATTTCTTGTAGTTTATAAAAATGAAGAAAAACTGAAACAAAGCAAAAGCAAATTCCGTATTAGAAAAACCCGTTGCATCCGATGCATTAAAATAATGATTATAACGAGACGCCTCCATGTTCAGAATAGGGGCAAAGGTATCAATCAAGACGTCTCCGCCTGCCAGGACAGTCAGCATAAGCAAAGACATTATTACATACATCTTCTTCGTATGATTTTTTAAAAGAACCAGCACAACTATCGGAATAAACAGAATAATAACTGCAGAATTATGAAATGACACCGCAAGCAAAAAAGATATTGCAGCCAATATTTTTCGGTTCCTAAGTATAAACGCCACACAAAGAAGGCCTACTGACACAGACAACGACTGACGAAGAGCATTCATCGCAGGCTGGAAGAACAAAAATAAATACGCCGCATATGCAAATCCAGAGAATTTTTTGATTCTCAGAACTCTAAAAGAAGCAATTACACAAATTCCTTCAATGAGCGACAAAACGAAATAAAAGAAATTTACATTTGGGTAAATTTTTCCAACCAGAACATTCAAATAAATATAGCCTGGTTCAATCCACCCAGTCCACATACCATCCAAATGCAACAGGTCTTGGCTTTTAATAACATCGTAAAAAAGCACATCTCCATAAACGAGGCGATCCGTTCCAATAGTTTCATCACGTACCCCCGCCAGCAAAGCAGGCAACAGCAAAGCCGCAGCAACCAGCACGAAAACAACATTTCTGTCCTTTTCTCTAAAGCCAAGCTCAAGTAGCAAAGCCGAAATGACAAAGGTCACAAAATAAATCATTGCCCTACCTTGTCATTTTTCTTTTCAAAAAATTAAATCCCTTCACAATCCAGTTTTGCTTTTCCATAAACATACAGGGAATTTCCTTATATTTTATGGAATTTGTTTCCAGCCATATATCCAGCAGGCGCTCACTCACAAAGCCAAACACGCGAGAATCATTCTGGTTGTATTGAGAAATATCCAGCCGTTTTTCCAGTTCAAAAAGGATATCAAACAGCCATTTACAGTAGGCGTCAAACTGATCCTTTTTCATAACAAACATGTTGAACCTATGCCCAATCGTTCTTTTCATGTAGGCATCATAGGTCCGTAAATACTCAGGATATTTTTCTGACAGAATCTGCCTAGTCGTATCTAAATCTATGGCGTGATGCGCATGAACGTATTGAGAATAATTCGACTCAATGAAGTAGTTCCTAGGTTTCGGTAAAATTACATCAACGTCCTGAACCAAAGTTTCCAATTCGGCGACCGTCAAAATAGACGACCATTTATCCTTACTCGGTTTAATTGAAAAATGCCTACGATAATGAGCAAGCCCCAAATAGTCAGCATTCAAATTTTTCCAGGCCCAGTAAAGGCCGGTAAGTTCGCAATAGTTTTTATTCTTCGCGCTGATATTGTCGCCCACATTGTCCATGGCGTAACCCAGGGATGTCTTACCTTCGGCCCCAACCTGAACAGGGACATACATGGAATCCGTTGGCATCTGATATGCCTTGTGAGTCGCAACAATTATCTTAGCGTTCATACTCATACCAGTTCTTTCTCTCCACAATCCTTGAACCAGTCCCTAAAAGCCTCTTCCAAAGAATGCCCTAGTGGATAATCCTTCGCTAATTTTGTACCGTCAATGTTGGTGGACACCATAAGCTTTTTCACACGAGCAGGACAAATACCTAAACCCAATCCGCCAAACATGCCACACACCGTCGCCGCAGCCATCATCGGCTTTTGAGGAATATACGGAATATGGCGTTTCATGTCGGTCGCCTTAAGCATAGTATTTGCAATCTGTTCTATGGTAAACGAAGGGGAATAGCAGCAGTTGTAAAGTTGGACCCTATCTGCCGTCTCATTTTCCGCCATAGCAAGCATCACCCGGACCAAATCTTTCACATAGATACAGGCCTTGATGGTATCTTTCCGGCCTGCATAGGCAAACTTGTGACTTTTCAGTCCCTTGTATAGGCGAGTCATATTGCCATTTTCGCCCTTGCCGAATACAATCCCCGGACGGACTATAGAAAGCCTGCGATTCACATTCTCCGCAGCCCACTCATGGTGAATTTTTTCGGCAACCAGCTTGGAAATTCCATAGGGAGTATTGGGTGTAGGGAGCGTCTCTTCCGTCTTCAGTTCTTCAGCCGCACCATAAGGAGCAATGCTGCTCGTAAAAACAATATTCTCTATACCATGCTTTCTTGCAAAGTTGCAGACATTTTCCGCCCCCCGGATATTCGTCTCAAAATAAGCATAATCTGGGTGGCCGGGCGTGCGGTGAACAGCGGCAAAGTTAAAGATGAGAGTATTCTTGCTGAATTCGCCAACCATTTCTATTGGACTGCGGACATCTACATTTTGAGAATGCCCTGACCCATCGGCCAACAAATCAGCCACGTAAACCTTAGCCTCGGGGAACCGTTCCCGAAGCAAATTCTGCATATGGGTCCCAATAAAACCGCAGCCACCGAAAATTACAAATGAATCAAACATCAATTACCCAAATTCCTTCCCTACGCACGCAAGCGCTTCGGCAATCACATGGTGCATATCAAAATACTTGTACATTCCTAGACGGCCACCAAAAATCACCTTGGTTTCTGCGTCTGCCAAAACCTTATACTTGGCGTAAAGAGCGTTATTTCTTTCATCGTTCATGGGGTAATAAGGTTCATCCCCATGCTTCCAAGTAGCGGGGTATTCACGAGTCACTACCGTATGATCGGTAGCTGAACCACCCTGGCATCCGAATTCAAAATGCTTGTGTTCGATAATGCGGGTATAAGGGACACAAGCTTCCGTATAGTTCACCACCGCATTGCCCTGATAGTTTTCCTGCGATAAATCTTCTGTCTCAAAACGTAGGCTACGGTATTCCAATTCACCAAACTTGTAACCATAGTATTCGTCTATCATTCCCGTAAAGACGACTTTTTGGGCACTAGCAACAAGGGTTTCACGCTCCTTGAAGAAATCTACGCCTAGCCGTACCTCAACGCCATCCAGCATCTTTTCCACAATCTGAGTGTAACCACCCACGGGAATTCCCTGATACTTGTCATTAAAGTAATTATTGTCGTAAACCAAGCGTACGGGCAGGCGCTTGATAATGAATGCCGGAAGTTCCGTACACTTGCGGCCCCACTGTTTCTCCGTGTAGCCCTTAATGAGCTTTTCGTAAACATCGCGACCAACCAACGACAGCGCCTGTTCCTCTAAATTCGCCGGTTCACGACCATTCAAGGAGGCAACGGCATCCGCCTTCTGCTCATTCAACTTTGCCTGGGCCTCTGCCGGAGTTTTGACACCCCACATCTGACTGAAGGTATTCATGTTGAAAGGCAGGTTGTACAATTCGTCTTTGTAGCGGGCCACCGGACTATTCGTATAACGGTTAAATTCCGCAAACTGCTGGATGTAGCCCCAAACTTCCTTGTTGCTGGTGTGGAAAATATGAGCGCCATATTTGTGAACGTTTATCCCATTCACATTTTCGGTGTAGACGTTGCCAGCTACGTGGGCACGTCGGTCTACCACGAGGACACTTTTCCCCCGTTTATGCGCCTCATGCGCAAAGACCGCCCCAAAAAGGCCCGCTCCCACGACAAGGTAGTCGAACATCCCTACTCCGCCTTTCCCTTTCCAATACAGGACACCTCAAAGCCGATCTTACGAAGAGCATTAGCGTCCAGAATGTTACGTCCGTCAAATACAAAAGCAGGCTTCGCCATGCCCTTGTAAATGCGTTTCCAGTCCAGTTCGGCAAAGCATTTCCATTCGGTGCAGACCACCACGGCATGGGCGCCTTCAGCAGCCTTGTAAGGGTCTTCCTCGAACTGTACCTGGTCCAGCACATCCTTCAGGTCGCGCTTGGCGTCGGGAATGGCCTTCGGGTCGGTAACCACCGGCTGGGCATGCTCGTTGAGCAGGTCGCGAACCACCAGGTTCGCCGG
>JAEEGL017369524.1_pt1 | contig 20686 bp, 15 predicted proteins | sample 9134231 | NCBI WGS metagenome assembly JAEEGL01 (sample SAMN16246548, study PRJNA631951) | gut metagenome | biome: gut microbiome; feature: rumen; material: fiber-attached | host: Bos | place: Iran: Karaj | collected 2018-10
CGGCTGCTTGCTCATCAGCGACAGGTAAATTTGGAAGATCGACTTTTTGCCGCTCCACTTTAAACATGTCGATGAACTTTATGCAACATCCTAACCACCAGAAGACTAATCTTCTGACGAGACAGGCTATCGGCCCGTTGAATGTGTATCTGCGTTCGCCCGCACCAACTTCTTCAAAGCTGACGCATGCGGCACCTATGGCCGCGCAGATCGTGGCCATGATGCAGGTTCCGATGGCTGCTGCTACCCCAATAAATGAGGTAAGTAGTTTCCAGGCCGCCCACCATCCGAGGCAGCCGAAGAATGCGCCGATTAAGGCGCCTAGTATTGCTACTATTTGGTTTTTGTTCATTTGTTTTCCTTTCTTGGTTGTTAACCCAGAACCGCCCGGGTTATTGTGTTGGTAATATATATCTGAAATCAGTTGGAATACGATATTACCAAAAAAGAAACACTCCAGTTAAGTGAGGGAAGAATGTTTTATTTTTATATAAAAAGAAGACACTAACCTAGTGCGGCATCGCCGCACTAGGTTAGGCTTCATGTTGTTACACACGACGACGGTTGTTGATACTCGAGACCTCACGATCCTGAATATCGCAAACCTTCATCCAGCGCTGCTTGTCATCGCGAGTCCTTGACCACGCATACTCTCCTGCGAGAGCAGGATTGGCAAGTGCATCCTTATCAGTGAAGCTGACCCAGATGCGGTAGTACGCGCCGTTCTTCATCCTCAGGATGGTGTAGGTGTACGTCTCGACCTTACCAGGCTCGATCTCCACAGGGAGAACACTGACCTGCTCAGGCGGGAATGTACCAGTGAGCTTGAAGATCTCACTGTTCTTGCACTCTTCCTTGAGGAACTCCATGACGTGCATGATCGAGGGAGTTGTCGTTCCGAACAGCACCTGGCAGTGCTGAGTAGGAGTGATGCTATCCCTGATATCCCTGACATCAGGAACGTCTCCGATCGGCGCTACTGTATCGGCAGCTTCCGTAATCGGCGGAGCCGACTGAGGAGCCTTGCTTATGGGTTTGACTAGAGCGGAGAAGTCACCGTTGTGCTCGTTGATATACTGGCGTGTGATGTCCTCGAGAACTTCACACTGTACACCGCGATCTTCGATGATTTCACCTTTCTTAGCGAATAGTTCCTGTTCTTCCATTTTTGTTTCTTCCTTTTGTTGTGTTGGTGAGACTTTATCGTAGCGATCGAAGAATTGTTTCATCCGCTCTGTAGTTGTAGGAATAGAATCCCACATCTTCGTAGTTACATCCTGTTTGGCAATGAAGATGCCATTAGGGTCATCATCGAAGTTGACTTTTTCTCCAGCAGTGAATATCACCGTGTTATCGGCTAGTGGCACTTCCGGAGGCTGGTCAATATCTGCTACAGATGCAGCAGGCTGATCTTCCTGCATGCCCTTGAGTTCAGACTCATCAACGGATGCTCCGACAACTGTATTAGCAGGTGCGTCAACATCTACCATGTCGTTGCGGATATCATCAATGCCGTACTCACCGGACTGTTCCGGTTCAGGTTCTTCTGCCTTAGGAGGTTCTTCCTCTTTCTTAGCTGCTTCTGGGACGTGGACAACAGCTTCCGCCTTGTCCAGATTGAACCCGAGCATGAGCCAGCCACTCGCATCCGTTGGCTTTGTGAATGGGTGTGCATCGACGAATTCTCCGGTGATGTTCTGCTTAGCAGTAAATTCGCCTTTAACGAATCCGTCAGCATCCTCGATCTTGTAACCAATGTAGATGCGATCTTCCTCAGGAGGTACGACGTCGATGTACTTGTCTGTACCAGACTCTTTGACTTTCACCAGGACCTTGGTGCCCGCGGCGATTATCGTGAGTGTCTTGGTGTCGACCTTGTCGAACTCAGCAAGGATGTCAGATATGCTGCATTGCTCAAGAAGAGCTCTGCGAACATCATTGTTCGCCGAATAGACGAACACGGTCCCTTTCTCCCCGTCGAGATCGTGAGTGTCTTCCGTGTAGAGTTTAGGCCACAGAGCATCATCGATATCCTCGTAGGATACGATTTTAGCGTGACCGTCGTCTAGCTTAACGAAGTTCACAAGCCTTCCCTTAGGAACAATGATCTCATCGAGATCTTTGAGACTCTTCAGGTCGGCTGGATTCACTTCTTCTGGAATGATCTCTTCTTCGCACATGTCAGAAATCGTCCTGAATACAGGGGAACGATTGCCGTTCTCATCTGCTTCATTGGCGATAGCTCCAACCAGTCTCGTGTAACGTTTCTTGTTGGGACGATCCGTCACCGTGATGATGAAGTTGATCGTTGCCCCAACTTTCGGCTTGGGTAGAGGTTCTCTCATTACAGAGAACTTAACCCATGTCGGAGATGGACCGACGTCGAAGCTAATAACTTCACCGACCAGTCCTTTATCGATAAGGTCGTTGCGGAACTTGTCGAGTTGTCCGCACGACCTAGCATGAACCTGCAGTGCCCTGATGACATCAGTGCGATCGACGTTCTCACCAACACCAAGCACTCGACGGAATATTACCTTCGGGTTGATGGTTTTGATGAGTGACTTGTCTTTCGCAAGTTCACCAAGGAACGCAGATGTTACTGTGTTGTTTATGGTGTTACTCATTCGGATTTCTCCATTTGGTTTGTTGTTCGCGAAAGTAAGCTATGTTCTCCGTATACTTCATTGAACAAGAGTTTATCGTCGTCAAATCCGCATCGGATACCAAGCTGTGACAAAATTAGCCTGCACGGCTTCACGTTCTCGTAGATGATATCTCTTACCATGACTAGTGGAATCAATTCCTTGGGGATCTGTTTCACTATTGGTGAGATTGCCATCTTGGACGGACACTTCGTGTACTTCAGCAGGAAGTCCTGAAACTTCTTGCAGATCTTCGGTGACTCTTTGTGTAGCCATTCGAAATACTCCGCTGTTGGTTCGGCGATAGGTAACACAATCGTCTTGGTTGGCACTTGAATGTCGCCATATTTCCAGGCGAATATCTCTTGCCATGCCAAGAAGTAGAAATACGCTGAAGACATAGGCTTCGCGTACCCGTCCTTGTTCTTGATTGACTCAGGTTGACACCATCTTGTCAATCCGTTGACAGTATCCTGATAAATAAGCTTCTCACGTTCGATAACTCGTTGTATCAGGTCGTGTCCAGAAATCTTTGCATTGAGTGACTTAGATAGGATGCAATCTACAATGAAGTCCTCTGCGAACTTAGTGGACTCCTTGCACATGTTGCTACCTTTAAGTTGCACTCCCTTAATGTCTGTTTGTGGCTTTGGTAGGATTACTCCTTCCTGTACAGTTACAACACCAGCATAGGTTTTTTTGATGTCTGCAAGACACATGGTCGGATACATGAATTCGTTCTTCATCTTCATGTCTTTTATGTGTTTGCCTTTTGCACCGTGCGATATGCTGTAGATAGCCAGTACATGAGCTACAGCCTTAGTTATCCAATACACCATCAGAGTTGAGATTTGATATGCTGGAGTAGTTAGACGATAGATGTCTCCAGTATACCACTGAACCCAATCTTTCACAGTGAAGATAACAGAGTCTGTATCTGAAATAACTGACGAGTTGCGTTGCATCATTTTTCGATTGTGTACATCTGGAACATTTAGTTCCGTATCGATGAACGTATCGAAGATGTCTTTCATCTTGTCTAGTTCTTTTTGGACTCGATTAGCGATGTTGACAAACTTAACAGCTTTCTCTGGCATCTGTGCAGGCAGGTCATAAACCTGAATCTTAGAGTTACCAGATTTAACTGTATCGTAGAATGCAACGTTGCACATCATAACCAAATCACCGTCCAACTTAAATAGGTCATCTGGTTTGACAGAAGGATCTTCAATCACTTTACTCAGATCGAATAGATCATTGATCCACGGTCTGAACACTTCGTCATTGAACATTATGACGTGTCTGAGGTTCTGGTAATACCAGAAGAACTGAACCTCTTCTTTTTCAAGACGCATCACTAGTTCATCAACGATCCTGAAGTCTCCATCCTTGTATCGGTGATATATACGCAAACACTCGTGGAAGAATTCCATTAGCATTTGTTTATCTACCCACTTGAGGTTGTGGGTATTCATCACCTTACGAACCTTTTCCTTGTCGATTCCAGAATGGAGATGGATATTGATGTGGTTGATAAGTTGTTCTACACTGAACCATCCAAAGTTTCCGCCTAGCACATGTTCGATACAAGTGTTGGCATAACCAATCAAAGCTCTTCCACCGCTAGTGATCGCATTGTAGTTCCCTTTGTCATAGAACCCAGAATACGATGAACCATAATTGCCAGGAAGTGAATTGACCGTTATCTTAACAGATGACTGACCGAAATAAGCTGTTAGGTATGCAAGAACGTCTCCTGCAGCTTTGGCCTTGAATTGATCCTTCTTAAGTTTTCCTCGCTGGTCCAGTTTGTTCTGAACCATCTGGATGGTAGCTCCTGTCTTGCGCTCATGCTGCATGTAGAAACTACCGCTGGGTGAGACAATGTCATCTGCATGTTTGTCCAAATAACTAACCAGGTCAACTGCTTTAAGTTCAGGTCTACCGTCTTCAACGTTCTCGACGATAATAGCAGTTTGTGGTTTATATCTGTCTTTACATGCAAGTCTGAAACGTCTATCGGCTTCTTCCTCAGAGAAGCCAAATGCTCGTTTCATATAGCTGACCATCTCATCCCTGTAGGTCTGTAAAACCCCAGGTCTAGACATGTTTATTCTCCTTTGTTTATAGAGTATGCCATAAGTGTAATATATAACCAAAAATGTCCACGTAATACGATTTTATGATTTGTTTTAACTCAAATTAAGGAGCAATTATGTTCGAAGATGCAGCGGTGGCAGATGATTCTGCCACAGAAAAGCAGGATCCTGAAAAGATAATGTCTGAAGAGATGAGGCTCTCTGTCAAGTACAGTATCATGTCCGGCATTGTCCTGTCTGTCGCGACTTATCTCACCAGCACTAATGCTAATAGCGATGACATTCGTGCTAAGATGAAGACGCTTGTCAACGCGTTCAAGTCTGGCGGTGATGTTGAGAATTCCGACGCTGAGTGGCTCACGACGGAATATCTAGACTCCGTTAAGCGCGCCAATATACCTGACAGTGGATATTGCCGTTACGGAGATTCTGCTTACTTCTCGTGGTACTCAGCTATCAACGCAATGCTCAATGATGACTCTGTCCGTGGCAGGTGGCTTGATGAGAACAATGCCAAGTTCACCCAGAAGGAACGTGAGATCATTGGTCGCTACAACAAGGCTCGCTCTGAATTTTATCAGGCAGAAAACGCGTTCACGCAGTACATGGCTAGCGTGAATAAGCTTACCATTAACCAAATACTTCTCAAGTACGCTACTCAGTTCCAGCAGGTTGTTCCTGAATGGTATAAGAGGGTTCTTCGTTGTGCTGGGTACATGAACCCACCTGAAGAAGGGTGAGGTATTTCATGTCATCCGAGCAGACGATAGATGAAGAGCTTAATTTGCTCGAAAAGAAAGACATAGAAATTCGCACAGAAATGTCTATCATCCAGCAGCAGGTTGTTCTTACCAACATAGTGAGTACTCACAGAGATCTGAAGCAGACTTGCGATATTAGGAAGATCATCGACATTGCTAAGACGTTACATTAAACCACTATCCTCTTGAAGGAGGTTGATGTCATGGAAGTTGATTTCAAGACTAAACTCAAAGTGGTTAAGTTTATAACGTCGGCATTGTTTGCTCGTAAACAGCCGTTTATGATAATAAATGGTAATGAGCAGGGAGTATTCTATTACACGAATGTTGAAGTTTCAAGAGTTGTGCTTTATAGACCAACGATAGAGGATGTCGTTAGTAAGGTCAAGATAGTCAGCGAAGATGTTTTGAAAATGCTGTATGAAGCGTATCCGGCATTTAAGAACATTGTAGCCCAAATTGATCTTAGGAAGTTTAGTACAGCTGTCAACAAGTGTGTTAAAGAAGAGCCTGATAGGTTTCCTGAATTGGTTGTCAACAAGGATACTAATGAACTTACGATGTGTACATCTAAGGGAACAGTGTCGTTTTTAGTCGGCAACCTTGTATCTGAACACGATATCTCGTATTACGAAGAGATCGTTGATAAGTTCAGCAAGTTTGGTGATAGACTTGTGAGGAGAAGTTTTAAGGGAGTTCAGGTTGATGGAGATGACAAGGTGTCGTTAGAAATAACCGACATTGAGTGTGATAAAGATAAAGCCGAATTCGGATTCCCGATTAAGGATGGAGTGAATCTTGTGTCAATGAAGGAGTATATCAATAAACGTAAGCTAGACGCTTCGTATTCAGTTGGTATGCTTGTTAACAGTATGGCCAGAACGGCAAAGGTCATGATTGATTATGCTGATGATTGGCTCAATGCTAGTACGATGATGCCAGGTTCACTTTGGTTCTTATCGAAAGTGTGATTTCTGCTCTACCAGGTACCCTCCAAATTGGAGGGTACCTGGTCACTATATCCATTATTTAATAACTTCGGACAATATTACGTTCTCCGTTCATTTAAAGAAGGAATACAAATATGGATACTGTTAAAGAAGTTGACTTGGAAGGTGGAATAGAGGGAGATGGAGCTGCTATGCAGCCACCAGCTTCTGAACAACCACCTGAATCGCAGGAACCTCAGGACGATGATCTTCTAGGTCAGTCGCTAGGTGGTGGAGAATCTGCCGAACCAGAGAAGCCTGCTGAAGAGGCTGCGACTCAGGAAGAGAAACCTGCTCCTAAGTTCTCTTTGAAGATCGAGACTGAATCATTCGGTCGTCGCAATATCACTGAATTTAACATCAACCAGTTTCTAACTGGCGAGTATGATATTAACGTTCTTGACAGGATCATTTCCGAAATGTATCCTGACGAGGACTCTCAGAAGAAAGCGCTAGAAGATCCTGCATCGTTCCTGAGCATTATTATCCAGTGTATTCGCAATGGTTGGGGATCCAATGCACTCCCATCTTATCTGCAGGTGTTCGCTGCCAAGGATAAGAATGGGGATACACCAGATAAGTTCCTCATCTCTCAAAGTGACAAGACGCTTGGGAACTTTGGTGATGTTACTGCGCACGAGACTAAGAAGTCTTCCGGGGTTCTTACGGGTGATGAAGCTCGTAAGGCGTTCATGGGTAAGCTTAATGGTTACCGTAGGGTTAAGCTTCTTAACTCCGGATTCTGGATCGCGCTTCGTCGTCCTTTGATTCATGAACTCCAGGACATCTTTGACATCATCGACATGGAGCAGAAGGAGATCGGATACAACATCGGATCTCATTTCGCTCTTCTTGCCGACATGTATGTCAAGAAGATCTTCCTTGAGACACTCATCAAGTTTAGGATCATTGTCGATTCCAACCTTGAGGGTATTTATGATGACGGTGTGTTTGTAAGTGCTCTGTCGTTCCTTGACTATGAGTCGATTCTTCAGGCACTTCTATCTCTTATGTCGCGTAAGGGACTTCGCGCCCGCGTTGTGTGCCCAGAGTGCAAACTTGTCACCATCCTCGAGAACATCGACATCTCGTCTGCCAAGTTCGTTAACCGCAACATCATCTCTGATAAGATGATCGAGTGGTGGAATACCAAGACTACACCTGACGGCAAGCCTATTGGCAAACGTTCTGTTGCAGATGTCATCAAGTATCAGAAAGAGATCCTTGGGTACAAGAGCGAGTTCACTGATACATTTGGTGACTCCAGAGTCAAGATGACGTTCGAAGTTCCTACGTTCAAGACGTACTTCGAGGCCGGAGAAGTTCTGTTCGATCAGCTTCGCGCTGTTATCGACGAGCGCAGCTCCATCGATGCAACTCGCCGTAGGATCATTTTCAACAACACTGCAGCACACGCGTTCCACATGATTGCTCCGTGGATCTCTGCTATCTCGTGCATCAACGATGACGGTAGCGTCGCATTCACAGCAGAGCTTTCTACAGATGCAAATGACAAGGATCGCAAGAGCTTCATTGAGACGGTTATCGACATCTTCGATACTGCAACTCAGGACGACCAGCAGAACGGATTCTCCAAGTTTTCTGAGTTCATTGCGAGCTCGCGCATCTCTTGGATTGGAACGTTTGCACTTGAGTGTCCGCGTTGTCATGCTAAGCCGGATGTTAAGCTCACCAACCAGTTCTATCCGCTGGAGGTGCAGACAATTTTTTTCGGCCAATTGTACCGTCTCTTGCCTCAGGCGCTTACGCAAGCGGAGGAAGGACGGTAGCAGAAATTGCATTGGATACTTCCCTCGCCAAGCATATCTGCGAAGTGTGCAAAGAACCAAGAGGGCTCGAGAGAGATTTCTTGATTCGTTACCTCATCGTTAGAGATGAGTTCTGGTGGAAACTATCTGACTCTCCATGGAGGATGAATTTAACGCATCCTCCTTACCAGCCACAGGTTGATCCTGTGACAGGTAGGAAGGTTGAAATCTACAAGGTTTCTGAATGGAGAGATCGTGTTCTCGATCTCTGTGAGTTTGAGATTACTCATCAGTATTTTGGATTATCCTATACCGATCTGATGAATCTTGATACTGCAGAGTTCGAAGACATTGAAGATAGAGTCCACAAGATCGCTGAGCAGAAAACTCAGAACATGAACAAGATGAAAGCTGAGATGTCTGGGAAGCCAATGCCAAGTTCAACTAACCTACTTAAGGATTTACACAGATGACAGGTACTGCAGATGAAAAATCCTTAGGCGCTAGCAGACTTCTGCTAAACGTCTGTAAAGGTATGCGGAACATCATCGAGCACGATGTCATCAAGACTGAGATGGCGAAGGTCACCGATCTGATCTTCGACCATCTCAAGGATCATTATGGTCCATTCAGCTCATTCGCTGGTCTTGACAGTAACCGTCCTCTTGAAGATACTGTCTTCACCAAGGACGGTGCTAACATTATCCGTGCTATGGAGTTCATAAGTCCTCAGGAAGACTGGGTGCGTAGAGCTGTGTCTTATATCGGCAACCGAATTGAAAAGGCTGCCGGTGATGGCACAACTTCCTCCATGATGTTCACATGCGGTATGCTTAAGCACATGAGTGCTGGCATAGATCAATTTAGACCTTTAAGTTATGGACAGCTTAGACGGGCTTATGATGAGCTGGTCGAGGACGTCCGTAAAGGGTTTAAAGGATACACGATGTCGGCCAAAAAGGACGACAAATACATACCAGAATTGGTTTATCGTCTAGCTTGGATGCAGGCGTACACATCGTCTCACGGTGATACCGAATTAGCAGATGCTGTTGCCAAGATGTTCAAGGTATCTCCGCCGTCTATGTGGTCTAAGATCAATTTCGGTCGTAGACGCTTTGAGAGTGAAAATAGGTTTGACATCATCGTGTCCAAACATCAGTACGAAATGGAAGCTGATATTTGGAACAAGAGTGTTTATAATGCGGATGGCGGTGAAGCCCTAGAGATGAAGAATGCGACACTCATTGTTATCAATGACTGTGTTGCATGCAGCGATGTTCACTGGGATGAAGTTACTACTGCGATAGCTGAATCTACAAGAGAAGCTCCTGTAGTTATTCTTTGTCATTCTGGTATAGATACGACAACGTGGGGAGAACTCACTCACTTTGCAACTCGCAAAGAAGAGAAGTTCAAGAATTGCTACTTCACTGTATTCTACTCCAAGCCAGTCCACTCGATGATCAACGACTTCACTGCACTTCAAGCGATAGGTGGAGCTGATGTTTCAGAGTACACCTCTGGTAACGTTAATGGAGACATGACCGGTCGTCCGTACATCATCAAGGGTGTCGACGTTTACCACAAGGGGGAGAAGCTTGAGTTAGACAAGCTTTACGTCGACGACCGTCCAGATACAGATGTGATTCGTGATAGACCTCAGTTGACCGATATGACTCTTCCGTTCTTCTCTGAATTCGCAGAATCTATTCAGAAGAGAATTGAGGGTCTTGAACAGTTCGATGATACACGTCAGGTTCAGCGTGAGAGATTGAGTCTGGAACGTATCTATAACAAGCTTAGGTATGATAAGACGTACACTGTCCTTATCGGAGGTAATACGTTTGACAACCTGGCTATGTTTGACGTTCTTGACGATGTACTTCGTGCAACTATACGCGGGCTTGAGAACGGAGTTACTATTAGTAACAACAAAGCGCTTTACAATGTCGTCAAGGATTTGATGATAGAGTATGCAGACAGGCTGACCGAGGATCTAACTGTAGTCGACAAAAAGATTACATCTATCAAGAAGTGGTTGTGTGAGTCTATCATGCACACTCTAGAGATGTTCTCTTACGTCGTGCTCAAGATGCTTTATCCTAAGGGACGTGAAGGTATTGAAGGTGAAGCGGCTCTGTCTTTCTGGAAGAGATTGTGGAGTATGCAGTTCTTCCAGGATACTAATATCCTAAATGCTGGATATCCTGAGAGTGATAAGATCAACCAGTATTATCTAGTCAATCCTGAAATTGGTAAACTCTTTACAGAGGAAGAGATACTAGATTGGCATAACTGGTGGTTCAATAACTCAGTTGACATACTGAACTTCGATAGCACCAAGTGGTGGCGTAAGCAGGAGTCCTTGGATGTTGACAAGTCTCTTGGATATGCTATAGACCACTTTAAACTCGACGTGTATGACATGTCTGGTATCATTGTCCAGCCGGCCAATGCAGATATAGTTATGCTAGAGCGTTTTGGCGAGATAGCTCTAAGGTTCATTCTAACTGAGCGCGTCATCGTTAGCGGTGGTGCGTTTGTCAACGATAAGGATAAGAAGCAATGATTACCACTATCAACAACATCCTTCTACAGATCAACATAGAAGTCACATTTAAGCTTAACAGTTTAACTGATAAGCAGACGTATCGTGGAAGGATTATCGGTATCGGTGGTTACGATATCGCGTGTGTGTACCATGACGTAGTTGCTCCTCACAACAACATGGAAAGCAATGTTGCTCAGATGGAGCCAGCTGCTCTGACGTATTTGATCCTTAAGTGCGACGACGGTATGATCCGTCCGTTCGCCACTGCATGGATCAAGGAGAAGACGTTTGACCGTACTGACAATGTGACGGATATGCAGATCATCTGTCACAACCTGTCTGAGATGAAGAAGGCTGAGATACTCACGTACCTTCGTGACTACTACTGTCCTGTTACCGTTGTTTCGTAAAAGAACATACACTGTAGGGAGTGGGCTCGGCCCACTCCCTACAGGTAGTATTTTATTTCAGGTATTTTTCGCACACCTTGACATAGATGTCTCTCAGCTTAACACCGGCATTCATGGTGTTAACCATTTCAGAAGCCATCTTAGTCATGAGAGCTATTGTCTCAGACACATAGCGAGCCTGAAGCTGTAGTGCCCTTCCTAGTGCAGGATCTACAGGAACAGTCACGTGCTTAGTCTCAGCTTTACCACCGGACATAGCATACGCCTTGAGATCATCAAGCACTAGTGTAATGCAGTCACACGTATACTTGAGGAATGTGTTGGCAGTTTCAACCGTAGAGTTGATAGCTACGCATAACCCTTCTTCACGGTAGAACGCCTCGCAGAATACACCGTCGAACTGTTCTACTGTTGTGTAGGTCGTCTCATAGTCAACATCATCGACAACATCCTGAAGAGGCTTGATGGACACTGCACTAGCACCACGACCTCCATCAACAAGACCGATACCAGCCTTGTTCATCATATCACGGAACCCAGATGGGTTCTTCATGACAGTGAATCCACCCTTGAATCCACTTGTGGACATGTTAGCGAATTCATTGACCTGAGCCTGATCTCTGCTAAGGAATTCTTTGAACTTAGTCATGATCGGGTTCTCAGGATCCTTGCCGGACTGTGCGATGTCTAGAAGTGCTCTGCTAACCAGCTGACTATCTGTGACATTCTTTTTGTCAACAGTCTGTAGACCGAGGATGTCAATAATGCCGTTGTTGAAGAATGCCGCAATGACACGGAAGACAGACGCACGCTCAATGATACCGCGCATGTCAAGACCCTTGCCGCCGCGCCCACCTTCTTCATTGAGAGTCTTTCCTAGAATCTTGAGGATCTCAGGAAGATCTTCCTTACCCTGGAGAGCACGCATGAGATAACGCATCCTATCGGCTGTGTAGCCTTTCATACGATAAACCATGAGAACTCTCTTGAGCCATCCACATAGTTTACCGACAGCATCAACTATCCATCTCCAGATGCGTTTGATAACATCCCAGATGGCACCGAGGATGCCTTCCATGCAGACTTCACACTTGTCAGCATCTGTACCGACAAGATTAACAAGATCAACATTGATCGCATCAAGGAATCTGTTATCCTTGTTGACCATGTCCAGCCATTCCTGAGAGAATCCGTTATTCTCTAGAGAAACTTGGACTGTATGTAGATCTCCGTAGAATCTCATTAGAGCTTCGCCTGTTAGACTAATCTCATTGAGAGCCTCTTTAGCAGCTTCAGCTGCCTGTGTCTCTTCGACTAAATTTCCTACGCGCCCTGCTAGGACATTTGCCTGACGCATCATACCGTCAAGAGACGATTGAATTGCGAGTTTCATCATTTACCCTTCTTTGCGAGTTGTTCAAGTTTATAGCCGAAATACGATACCATATTGTTATTGACCTTCTGCAGATCGTTGATAACTTCTTCTATCTCGGAGTCCACGCGACCATCGATAAGCCATTTGCAGAATGACGGTACACTTAGGTACTTTAGGAATAGTCTGTACCGCAGGACCTGCCTGTCGAAGTATTTGTCATATGCAGACATAGAGTTTATAGCCCTAGCTATTCGTTCTATGTCGTTGACATATTTAGTTACATACTCTGCAGATGCTCCGTGGGCTTTTAGTTCTTTAATTGTGAGTCTTAGAACTTCTTTATATCTTTCAGCCCCTGGAGGGTATGATCGGAAATCCTGGTCTCCGTACAATTTGTGTGCGGTATGAGTTATGCACAATCTTTGGAATAGTGATATTTTGGACATATCGGATTCGGCTTTTCGAATAACTTCAATGTCCTTAGCAGACTTGCCTATCATTCCGTAGAATTTATCAGTCTTAGTCATTCCTTCAACTAGTTCGGGACCGTACCCGTTAGTAAAGGCATACTCGTCAGCTTTTCTTTCCTGCCAAGTCCACATGCGCTCATTAGACGGAAGGTCTCCGTATTTTACGATTTTTCCGTCGGATCCTCTATGGAACATTCCAGACGGGTCGTAGCACCAGATATCAAATGCCTTTGTGAATATGTCAGCGATGAAGGACCATGATGCAGAGAATAATCCCTTAGCCATCATGGCTTTTCCTTTTTCAGATGCATTTGATGTTGAAGATAGATCTTTTTCCGCTTGGTTGGAGACCTTTATTAAAGCCGATGCCTCTTTCGTGTATCCAGCTTTAAGTCCTATTTCTCCAGCCTTCTTTCCTAGTACTATAGCCTTCTCAGCAGTTAGGCCCTTGCTAAATGCTCTTCCTAGTGCATCGAAGGAAGATATCTGAGCATACATGTCAGCAGCATGTTCAATCAGTGTCAGAGAGTGTCCGATCTCATGCAACATAATTGCTGTTATCTCTCTTGCTGTCAGATTATCTATACCTGAATTTTTGGGAAGGAAGTCCTTCATCATGAATCCTAGAGACAGATCGAATCCTATTGCAACTCTGACCAGTCTCTTAACTGCATCTCTGTCGACTTTCTTAATAACGCCTTTAGTGACATCATAAGAACTTGCTAGTTTTATCAGCTGATCTACAGTGAATTCGTCGTTATTGGCTTCTCCCATCAGCAGTATTCCGTTAAGAATGGTATCGGCCTGACCATTAAGAGAGTTTACAATCTGAGCAGTTCCTCGTGCGGTGATCTCATCTGTACTCTGGATACATGTCCATGTGCAGAAGCACGATTCGAAGTAAGGCTTGAACCAGATTTCTTCTATATTCAACCCAGTGTGTTTCCACACAGTCTGCATGAATCTCTTAGCAGTGTTCTTATAGAAGAATTCGGTCAAAAGTTTAGTCTTGTTATTGAAGGAAATCGTTCCTGTAAGGTTCTTATCCCTATAGTCGATAACCTCCTGCCAGAGTGCATCCAACTCAGCGCCTAAGCGCGAGTTGGTAACTGCATGCATGGCTTCAGTTCCGAGTGAAAGCATAAAATTCCTCTTATTGTATTTAAGGTTAAAATGAGCTATAGCATTGTCTAAATACGCAGGTATTTATACTGTTTTGAGCTGAATATTTTGTAATCAGCCCTACCCATCAGAAACAAAAAAGTAAGGTTCCCTCCCGGGCGCTGACGCGCCCGGGAGGGATGGTGCGACTCAACGGAAGTTTTTACGCATGACAGTAACACTGATACTCACCAGCATGTGGTGCTTCCACCACTAGGGAGCACAGAACTGCTGTCATGTTGGTCAAGGATGCGAATAGCATCATTGTATTTTCCTCCGTTTCGTTGTTGTTATCTTCGCGGCAAGCGATCACATGATCGGCCGACTTATACTGTGGTAATATATATTCCAACAGAATTGAATTACATTTTACCAACCGTAGTCTTCAACAGTATCAGATGGATCTTTGCCATTGGCTATGCAGTCCGCATCGTGTGCGATCTTGCCGATGATCCTGTCCATGAACGTTAGACGATCGCTTACAACCTCAAGAGCATTCTTGGTGATTTGAAGAACCTTGGTCTTGACAGTTAGTTCTGCCTGGACCTTGGATAGATCAGATTCATCTGCTCCATTGGCTATCTGCTTGTTCATCTTACGCTTAAGATCAGCGATAGTTGTCTCTAGCTTAGAAGCCATTTTCTTCAGCTTGACAATATTGCCAGTGCAGTCAACATACATCCTAGCACTTACATCGCAGATCGGAGCTAACCAACCAAGCATCTTGTAAGAACCAGAGTTCAGTTTAACCTTAATAAGAACATCGTCTAGCTGATTATCGGAAAACTTGAATCCGCACAGAGAAGACTGCGTAGTCATGATGTTATCCGCAGCTGCAGCAGATGCAACATCATTGATCTGTAGAAGTAGTTTAGTTATGTTGTTAGTAGAGCTACAGATGAGCTGGAAGTCTTCAGGTGAGATAGTCTCAGCATTAAATGCTTCGAACTTCTGAACAGAGTCCATAGAAGCTCTCATCATGGCTATGCGCTGCCTGTACTTGACAGCCTGAGCAGCTGCTCTGTACTGAGCACTGAATATCCAACGCAAACAATGCATCACTGCATCGTACAGTCTGCAGAGAAGTCTCCACAGCTCATAGACAACCGTCTTGACTACCTCATAGGCAGTACCTATCCACTCCTCGGATCTCTCAATGTGAACACAGTCACACTGATACTCCTTGCAGATCGACTCGTACTCACAGATGTAGTCCATAACCTCTTCAGGTATTTTGTCCTGCATCTTGTACTGAGACGATATGCGCTTGGTTAGATCAAGCCCGTGATTGATAGAGTTGACTAAGTCGTCTACAACAACACCGCAGGAGGCCAGATCTGCTTGGATGGATCTCATCCTTGCTTGGTTAAGCTTATTCATGGTCAGGACCTCCTTTGCTATCGCTCCTCTGAACATCCATGATTCTCTTGATTTGCTTCTCAACCCAGAGGGACCACTGATATTCACCCCAGATAAATCCTAGAACATCGCAGTTAGCGTGTTTAGGACATAGCTGGTCTATAGCAGCTAGAGCCCATTCAGGACCCCAACCGTCTCTGAATCCAGTTATGAACGCATCATTAAGACATAGAGCTGCAGCAGGTGTCAGTCTCTTTAGCTGACGAGCTCTTCTGAACACTATGTCGTTCTGTCTATCATTAGACGATCCTGCATCTTTACCAGAACTCTCTGCATTCTCTGCGAAGATGTATTGATACAGATTACTGATGTCTGGTTTGTGACTGTCGCTGCTATAGCACCTACCACCAAACGAATCGATGACAGTAAGTAGTGTATCCACTGCTAAACAGAACACTTCCTTGTACATGTTGAATCCGCCGATATCGTTGGCAGGTATCGTGTCGGCTAGCAGTCGATATATCCACTGGGTGTCGTTTCGTATTTTGCGAATCCGACTCATGAATCCACCATCGACGACTTCAAGACTGACGCGAGCATCTGACTTATTGTATTTACTAGGATCATACATAGTCGTCGGATATTTGTTCCAATCCCTAGCCCAACCATCCATAACAGCATCAGCTGTTATGGTAGCATTTAGAGCCTTAAGATTCGATATCACAGTTCCGATCTCAGTAGAAGACGGATAAGACATAACAGCTCTAAATACGTTAGGGTTGGTTGCCATACCACGTTCTATGTTGTAGATCTGTTCTGTGACAGTTTCATTTATGGCTCTGATGAACAGTGTAAGTCTGTACTTCAGATAGCGATGAGCCATCTTGTACATTTCCTTGGGGAATATGACTTTACCGTTAACATCCCCAAAGCATCCCTCTTCACACTCACATACTGGATCACAACACCAGGAGTTAGGTCTCACGTAGTCGTAGTGTTTCCACATGTGCTGTGAGCCTTCTGTACGCTGAACGAACTTGTTAAGAAGATTAGCCTGTGTAGTGGCGATCGCCCAGATCGCCACTACATCAGGTGTCGTTGCCAGAGTTAAGTGCTTAAGTAGGTTGGTCCACGTGAACACACGGTACACGTCACCGGACCCCATAAGAGCTTTGTATTCAAGAGAATACGCTCTAGCGTTACATCTATCTTCAAGGTCGCGCAGCTGACGGTAATAACCGGTTATAGCTGAACTTGCGAACATAGATTAATCCTCGTTGTAATACTTGTCAAGGTACTGGTCCATACGAGCAATCTGATCATTGTAGTTCTTGATGACCTGAACGATCTTCTTGTAACGAGGACTCTCAGGACTCTCGCCCTCCAGCTCCATCTGCAGGAACTCAACACGAGCTTTGTTCTGCTCGCGAAGAGACCTGATTAGACGAGCCACCCAGTCGAACATATCTGTCCAACGATCTCCGATCCAACGGAAGATAGCAAGACCACGGCAACCGCGCTTGACATCCTCTTCGTTGACTCCTCCTCCGATCTTGGCGAACTTGGAGGCCGATTGGTTGTCGGTCGTGAGAACGCAGACATCGTCACCAGACTGCTTATAGCGCAGAACTCCAGCGGTGAATGTCTTGCCAAGTTTACCATTGATCATGCGAACACAGATGCTGGCGATGTCGTCAGCCTTGTCCAGAAGGAATGCCTTCTGATACTTGGCTAGAGCGAACTCGTCAGGCTTCTTGTCGGCCATGACCGCAGAGATAAGACACTTGCTGTAGTTAGCTAGTGTCTCGGCGGAGTCAATCACTCCGTAGATCGCAACGTGGGAGATCTTGGTGTTGTAAAGATTAAAGTTCTTGTCAACGAAGAGCTTGTCAACATTAGCCGACACTTCTTCAAGGATACCAACGGTAGCCTGCATGGACTCTACAAGTGCTCCGAAGTATCCGGACTCCTGGCGAAGCTTAGCTGCACCGACAAGCCCCTTGTCAAGTTTATTCCAAACCTGAACGAGGAAACTCTGAGAAGCAGCTTTACGTGAAGCCATTAGGTTGGACTGAAGCTTGGCAAGAAGTGGTCCGCAGTCAGTAAAGAACTGGAGCTGGGACCGGATCATGCTGGCTGCATTGGACATGTAGTCAAGTAGCTGATCCTTTGACATGTTCTTAGCGGCTGTTCCATTCTTGACGGCATCGCTAACTTTGGAGTCAAGTTTATTAAGTGCATTACTCATGATTCATATTCCCTTCTATTAGAAACGAGGAGCAGAACCAGAAGCGAGGATGGTCATGAGCGTCTTGAGGTCGACAGCATCCTTGTCTCCATTCTTGCCAACCGAATCCTTGATGTGGTCGATTGAATAGTTGCCAGCGTGGTTGATACCATTCAGGAACAGATCTACCGTTCCGTAGTTGGGATCGAACACGACCATCATCATGCACATGGCTGTGGACATGATGTTCTGACGAACCTTGTAGTTGCGATAGTCGAGACCTTCGTCCTTCATAAGGCGATCGATCGTCTTACGAGACACTACAACGATCGAGGAAGCGGCATTGTGGTTAGCAGTGCCATTGAGAGGATTGTAGTTGTTGGCCTCACGAGCAAGCTGATTCCTACGGTTGTCTTCGATTTCACGAAGTATGCCTGTCTTGTCAGCCTTGAGAGCTTTACGACGCTTGCGAACTAGATCGCACTCAAAGATGAAATCCTTCCAGAAACGAATCTCACCAGCTTTGAACTTCGCCCAACGAGAGAAGAACGTTGGCTTGTAGGTGGAGTTGATGAATTGCTCCATCACAGTTGTTGGAATAGTGTAGGGAAGAACCTGCACGTAGAAGTACAGAGGGACCTTGGCACCATTCTCACCGGTGATATTAACCTCAAGAAGACGACCTGAGTAAAGAGTAGGATCGCTCTTGATATCCTTAACGGTCAGTTCACGATTGTCTTTGGCAACTTTCTCCTTCTCTTCTTCAGAGTTATCCTCAAGAGCGACGGAGATCTTGACATTCTTATCGCCGAACTCTTCACTGATAATGTCAATGAAGTTATGGAAGTCTTCTGTCGAAATGGAAGCGGCCAGCTGACGAACAGTACGACCACCAGAAATCACATCGTTCAGACCAATGCTTGTAAGAACGAATCCCCCAAGCATCTGATTGACGAATTTCATGATGTTCGTGATACCATCTTCACGAGCTATCGTATCTTCGATATAAGCTCGAGAGATGATCATCGTCTTTTTCGAGTACTCCGTGAGGGACGAAGTCGTCCTATCTTTGAGATCACGGATTATATTCATCAGGTCGGTAATCGTTCCGACTGTAGATGCAACAGACATAGTTTGATCCTTCGTTTTATTGATATAAATAAGGTGGAAACTATAGTATAGTTTTTCTAAAATGGCCCTTATTTGGCACACATTTGTGTGGGATTTGGGTCTTATTACAAGGAGGCTAATTATGGGACTTGGTGATATGATAAGCGGAGCCGGAGACGCCATCAGTTCCGGTGTCTCCAAGCTCAAAGATTGGCTTGGAGGAGATGAGGAATCTGGAGGGGAAAAAGATCCTTGGGCTGGTCTTGGAAGACCTTTCGTTGAAAAGAAAGATATCGTAAAGCTAGATACTGAAGATAGTGAATTAGGTCCTAGAACTGTCCCAGAGCCCAGGAAGGGTCATGGAGTCAGAGAAGAAGGTTCTGATGCACAAGGAAATAAACTGTGGCATCGTGAGGTTGATACCAGATCTAATGGCTGGGCTAACGATGGTCCAAGAGAAATTGTAACTGTATACGACTTACCGAGTCTTGATACAACAGATACAGTTAAGGATTTTGCAAGAGATAAGCCTGAAGATAGACCTTCACATAGAACTACCCCTCCATGGGCAGAAGATAGAAAAAAAGAGAAGGCTTCTCCACCTGGGGCAGATCGAGAGAAGAAATCTTCACATGGAAGAAAATCTCTTGGTGATAAAACTGACATAGTTGATTTTGTATCATTTGGAGGTATTCGATATCAGTTTAAGTATCTTCGCCCTACTACAGCAGAGGTTAATTCCAAAATAGGTAGTAAATACGATCCTTCTGAGATTGGAAAAGACGATAATCACTACAGGAAGTTATTTGCTTTAGAGTATAACAATTTACTTAAAGAACGTCGTGATTCTGCTCTTAAAAGAGTAAAGACCATTCTCACGGCGTTTTCTAAGAAATTAGAAGACTTGAAAGCAGAGAAAGGAATCTCTAGGAGACTAAATGTCAGTGAGATTCCTACAATTAAAGATGCTGAAGGTAACTCCGACGGGTTTCTTAAGGAAGCAGATTCGTCTGGGGCCACACCTGAAGGTGGATGGAAGAATGCTGACGGATCTAAAACGGATACAAAGAGCCATAATGCCAACTCTAATAAGGTGGCAATGGATCTTCCTACCCATACAGAAAGCTTCTTGACTCTAGCGGATGACATAGATAATCTTCTTTTTTATAGGCGTAGGCACAAAGGCAATGAAGCAAAGAAGATAATCATGAATAAGGATAAAGAACCTTTTTATCCTGAGAAAATAGATGTCGGAATATTCCCTGTAGATAAAAAGACAGACAGTAACAGAAAAGGCATGATAACGTCTGCCAAGGTTACAAGCGAATTACCGCACCAGCTTGCTCTGAGATTCGGAGGATTCGGTAACACAGATTTTGCACAGTATCAATTCTTCCATAATTTAAACATCTTTAATAAATCGTTTACTCCCGGTGGGGCTAGAGAGCTTAAAGGATTTACGTTTATTACCAGACCACACCTAAATCTTACTAATAGGAATATAGCGCACGTTTCGAGATTGACACATCTACTCCAAGCTGATAACACTAGTGTGTCGATGTACATCCGTCAGATGCTAGATACCAGTTATGCCGAGAAGTATGGTGGAGTCGGTGGGTCAAAGTTTTGTCCGTTGCTAGACACCAAAAATCCATTCAATGTCCTTCTGTGTAATGCTCTTGTATCTATCAACGGGTTTCCAGATCCGGATCTCACAACTGAATCCACATCCGGAGGATTCTTCTCTGAACAGCAGA
>JAEEGL016347917.1_pt1 | contig 20685 bp, 21 predicted proteins | sample 9134231 | NCBI WGS metagenome assembly JAEEGL01 (sample SAMN16246548, study PRJNA631951) | gut metagenome | biome: gut microbiome; feature: rumen; material: fiber-attached | host: Bos | place: Iran: Karaj | collected 2018-10
ATAAAAGATGAAAAGATTAGATCAATAGAAGATATCAACGATGAAATATATAACATAATAAAAGCAAAGAGTTAATCTTTGCTTTTTAATTTATTTCTAAATTGAAGAACGCTGATGGAGCTGAATCACTAATTTCATTTTTCTGTATACTATCAGGTACTTCAAAAGATTCAGTTTTAGATTTATCATCCATATTTAATTCCGGTATTGCATTAGCTATTTCTTCTTTAGGAGTTTCAATTATCTTATTTGAAACAGAAGATGTAGCACTAGTAGTATCACTACCAGTTATAAATCTATTATTAGGATCAAGTGGTTGAGGTGTTTCTTCAGCAACTTGAATTAGCGGATCTTCAGGTTTCTCTTCCGCTGGAACTGCTGTAACTTCAACTTTAATTTGTGGTTGACCAGATTCATCAGCAATTATTATCTCATCAGCAGTATTTGAACTTATTGGTTGCTCTTCAACTACAGGTTCTGGTTGAGGAGCAGGTGCCTCTTGAACTATTGCTTCTTCAACAGGTGCTTCTGGTTGTGCTTCTTGAGCAGGAGGTTGAACCCCAACACTAGTAGCAGCCACAGCTGTAACATTAACTGCTGCTTGTTGAATATTTTCGTTTTGTACTTTTTCTTGAGCAGTTTCAACTGGAGTAGTTGGTGCAGCAACTTCTTCAGCCGTTTTATCTAAACTTGTAGTCATATTTTGACCATACATAGCATCTTCTTGAGGATTATCAGTTTCAATTTCAATAACACGATAAATCTCATCAAATGTAGTTAAATTATCTAATATTTTTCCTAAACCATCTTGTAATAATGAAATTGTTTTGCCATTATATACCATCTTAGCTAATTCTTCTTTAGTAAGAGATGGATTATTTAAAGCACTTCTTAATTCGTCATCAAACTCAAGTACTTCGTGAACAGCAATACGTCCTTTATAACCTTTACGACATTTTTCGCATCCCTTTGGATTAGCAACTGGTAAAGTAGTTACATCTTTATTTAAGAAAGTCTTAAATACTTTTTTCTCATAAGCAGATGCTTCTTGAGTTAACATACAATTAGGACATAACTTTTTAGCAAGTCTTTGAGAAATAATTCCAACCATTGCAGTAGATAATAAGTAACGTTCAACATCCATATCTAATAAACGTTCAACTGTAGCAAGTGAGTTGTTAGTATGGATTGTAGAAAGAACTAAGTGTCCTGTGATGGCAGAACGAACAGCTATTTGCGCAGTTTCAGAGTCACGAATCTCTCCGATAAGAATAACGTTAGGGTCTTGACGTAAGATAGAACGTAAAGCAGCCGCAAATGTCATTCCAATTTCAGAGTTAACTTGTACTTGATTAATACCTTCAATATTCATTTCTATCGGATCTTCAACAGTAATTATATTAACTTCTGGTTTATTTAATCCTTGCAATACTGAATATGTAGTAGTAGATTTACCAGAACCAGTGGCTCCAGTAGTTAAAATAATACCATTCGGTATACCCATCATACGTTTTAATTTAATAAGGTTAGGTTCATTAAACCCTAATGAATCAATTCCTTGTAAACTTCGAGTATAGTCTAAGATACGAATAACTATCTTTTCACCTTCATTTAAAGGTAGGGCAGAAACACGCATATCTAAATAAGTTCCACCAAATGTACCTTTAATCGCACCGTCTTGTGGTAAACGAGATTCAGTAATATTCATATTAGCTAAAAGTTTTAAACGAGTAGTTAAGTTTCTCTCGTAAGCTAATGGAATAAATGTATAATCTTGACAATCACCGTCAATTCTAAATCTAACCATCATTCCATTTTCTCTTGGATCGAAATGGATATCTGATGCATTGTGTTTAGAAGCACTAGTGATTATGTAATCAGCAACTTGAGTTATAGGGGTAGTCGCAAAATTAAAAGACACCATAAAAGACTCAACGCCTTTTTTCACATTCTTCACATCAAATTGAGGTGATGAAGGATCAACTGGTCGAGCTGTTGGTGCCATTTGATTTGTAGGACCGTTTGCCTGTTGAGCCACTGCTTGAGCTTGCATGTTAGGATTAGTTCCAACAGGTTGATTGGCTGGATTAGTAGTATTTACAGTATTTTGCGCCATAATTCATTCCCCTTTAAATCTTTCTATGGTATTTTACTATAATTTATTATATAATAATTTTAGAAAATAAACAATAGCAAAAGGAGTTAAAAAATGAAAAAAAATAATAAGGGATTTGTTTTAGCTGAAACACTAGTAGTTACAGTCTTTGTAATGCTTATCTTTACAATTATATATGCAAATTTTTACCCTATTTTAGGTAAATATCAAGAAAGAGAATTCTTTGATGATATAGATTCAAAATATAATGCTTATTGGATAAAAAGGTTCTTGCAAGATAAGAATATACTACCAGATTATTCTTGGGAGGTAATAAAAGCACACATAGATTTAAATGGCGGTTATGAATTTATTTGTACAACAGCAGCAGAAGACAATCCTAATAGACCTTATGATGGATGTAAGTTAATTCCACATCCTGAATATAAAAAACTTGTCCAATCATACTTTGTAACAGCTAATGTTCAACATTTATATATAACAAAATATAATTTAGAACCTTCTCAACATATTGGAGATACGGCACCATCTATAAAACATTTTAAAGGAAAAGAAGGACCAACTTACCTAAAATCCTTTAAAGAAGGAACTAATGGAGCATCACTATTTAATGCAGAATATGGTTATGGTGGGGCAAAAGGAAATGTCCGTATAAAACATGAAGCAACAGATGTACCTGATGATATAGCAGATCAAGATATATTTAATCGCTATCATGTAGCAGGTAATGTTAAAGAACAAACTTGCAGATACATAGATTATTTACCTGCTTACAAGTTTCCATCAAAAAGAGATGCTAAATATAGAATAATTGTAGAGTTTTCAAGGATTAATGATGATAGTAAAGACACTAAAAGTAATAATTCAATACATACATTTTCAACTATGGAGTTAAAGAGGTGAAACAAATGAAAAGATTAAATAATAAAGGAATGTCAATCATCGAAATAATATTATGTTTCGCTCTAGCTTCATTAATAATTATATCCTTATATAATATAATAGACTCAATCTCTTCAAATAAAAGAACAGAAGAGACAAAATTTATTCTTTCATATCAAAAAACTGAATTTACTAAAGTAATAATGGCAGATATTATCAAAAATGGATTACAATCAATAGTTGTTAATGGTAATAAAAAACCCGTTACTAAAACTGTAGTTGATACACCAGTAGATTTATACAAAAAGAATCTAGCTAGTGCGACTCCAAGTAACAATTGTGCAATATTTGATGCTAAACAATGGCTATGTAAAAATGGAGCTTATAATGATACTGCTCAAGAATCACCTATTATGTTTAAATCAAGTGCAACTTCTATTCTTGTAATATCATTTAATTTTAAAAATGGAATGCAAAAAGAATTAAGAATTCTAAAGCAAATAGGAAACTATGATCTTCCATCACAACCAGGAGGGGGAACAACAAAAATAGGAGACAAATTCTATGTAGCCTATGGAGAACCAAATAATATAATTCCTACTGAATATAGAGGTAAAAATGCAAACCCTTATGCAGAATCAGGAGTAGAAATAATGGATTTTGATTCTTTTGGATATGCAAAAGAAGGTCATTATAAAAAATATGAAACAAGAATAGGAAATATTAATATTAGTATGAATGCAAAATTCCTAAAATTAGATTTAAGATTTGATCATCCTGAATTAAAACAAACATATGGAATGTACTTTATAACTCCAACAACAATAGATCAAGCATACCCAGTAGATTTATATAATTAAAATACACGAATAGAAGGCGATACAATGAAAAAACTTACTAACAATTTTATCCAATTCATCAAAGAAGAATATAAGTTTATATTAGTATTACTACTATTTACATTAATCCTTCTATATCCAGTAAAATACTATATTATTACTGGAGGAGGAATTAAAGATATAGGTAAAAGAGTAATAGTAGATAAGGCATATAATGAAAAAGGAACATTTAATATTAGTTATGTAACTGAATTAAATGGAACAGTAGTGTCTTATCTACTTTCTTATGTTATACCTTCTTGGGAAAGAGAAAAACAAGAAGACTATGCATATAATAATGAAGAATCATTAGATGATATAAATGAAAGAAATATAATATACTTAAATCAATCAAGTAATAATGCTATATATAATGCTTATAAATTAGCTAATAAAGAAGTATACCTATTAAGTACAAAAATATTTATCTTAACAAAAACATTAGAATATGAAAATGACTTAAAAGTAGGAGATCAAATAGTTGAAGTTAATAATAAAACTATAAATGAATTAACAGATATTAAAGAAGAAATACAAAGTAAAGAAATAAACGAAACTATAGATATTAAAATAATAAGAAATAAACAAAATAAAAATATTAAAGCTAAAGTATATAAAGATACTGATGGCAACAAAGTAATTGGAATAGTTGCAACAAAAGTAAATGAATATAAAACAGATCCAAAAGTAAATGTTAAATTTGCATTTAATGAAGCAGGTCCATCAGGTGGTTTAATTACAGCATTAAGTATCTATAATAAATTAGTTAAAGAAGATATTACAAAAGGATACACTATCGCTGGAACAGGGACTATGGAAGAAGATGGTACTGTTGGAGAAATAGGTGGAATTGAATATAAAATAATGGGAGCAAATAAAAAAGCTGATTTTTTTCTAGCCCCAGCAGGAGAAAATTATAAAACAGCAAAAAAAATCGCAAAGAAAAAACATTTAAAAATTAAAATAATATCAGTAGAATCTTTAGAAGATGCTATAAATAAATTAAATAATTTAAAATAACTATATATAAAATACTTATATGGTTATTTTTTTTATTGTAAAAGTTTAATAAAAATATTATAATTTATATAGAATAGGAAGAGGACTTATGAAAGAGAACAAATTATTATCATACATATTTTTAACTATAGGTGCGATGGTAGCTGCTTTTGCTCTTAGATCATTCTTAATACCAAATACAATCCTAGATGGTGGAGTAGTAGGTATATCAATTATTATTAATAAACTATTTAGTGTTCCTCTAGGTTTATTAGTACCGATACTTAATATTCCATTTATATATGTAGGATATAAGAGATTAGGAAAAATATTTTTAATTAGAACAATATATGCAATGATAGTATTTTCAGCATTAATTGAACTTTTTGCTTTCTTAAAACCAATTACTGAAGAAATGTTATTAGCAACATGTTTTGGAGGAGCTATCTTAGGTATTGGAGTAGGAACAGTAATAAGAGTTGGTGGAGCAATTGATGGTACCGAAGCAGTTGCAATAGTTCTAAGTAAAAAACTAAATTTAGGTGTAGGTCAAATAGTATTAATCTTTAATTTATTTATATATACTTTAGCAGGAACACTATTTGGACTAGATAGAGCTCTATATTCAATTTTAACTTATTTCATAACATCAAAAGTAGTAGATATCGTATCATCTGGATTAGAACAAACAAAAGCTGCTCTTATAATCACAGATAAAGGAACATCTTTATCAAAAGAAATATATAAAACATTAGGTAGAACTTGTACTATGATGAATGGAAAAGGTTTTATCTCAGGAGAAAAAGAAGTCCTATACTGTGTTTTAACAAGAATCGAAATATTTGAATTAAAACGAATAGTAAGAGATCAAGATAAAAGTGCTTTTATATCGATTATTGATGTTACAGATATTATTGGAGAGCACATAAAATCAAGTACAAAGAAAAAGATTTAAGAAAAGTATTGATTATTTTTCTAATTAATAATAAAATAGAAATAAGAATAGAGAGGTTTGTATTATGAAGATAAAAAGTAATATTAAAAAGAAATATTTTGCATGTGTAAATGAATCAATGGGAGTAAACATTAATAAAAATTATGTATTAAAAACAAAGAAAAATACTGATTATACATATACTGAGCATACACTATATGTTGTAATTATAATATTATTAGTAAGTGCTATTTTTGCTATGATGAGAACTAACTTATCTATATTATTCTCAATGATAGCTATATTCTGTGCCTTCTTATATATACTGGCAGTAATAATTATTACACTAATGGGATATAGAGCTAGAAGCAAAGTAAACTTTAAGAATGAAATAGAAATTGATAGTGAAGGAATTTCTGATTCTTCATACTATGGAATTAAAATGACAGTAGGTTGGGATCAAGTAGAAGCTGTAGTTATTAGAAAAAATACAGTAGTAATTCTAACAAATACTCCAGTATATTTCTATTTTGATAAGAATAAGAAAAAAGATATTATTTCAGGAATACAAAAATACAAAAAAGACATAACAGTTATTGAATGAAAAAGAATATTAACTATTCTTTTTTTATGTTATAATTAAATTACTAATCGAAAGGAGAATAATATGAAATGTCCTAATTGTAATAAAATACTATTCATTAAAGCAAATCATTGTCCTTCTTGTGGATATGATTTAACTAATTCTCCTAAAAAAGAAAGAAAAAAGATCACTATTAATAAAAAAATAGTATTAAATATACTAATCTTAATAATTATACTTCTAGCACTATCAACAGTTATACTTAAAGAAAAATATGACAAAAAAACAGTTGCTATAAAATACTTTGAATCATTAATTAATCAAAATCCATCTAAAGGATTTAAATATATAGATGCTGAAAGATCTAAGTTTATTAATGAAAAAACATTTAAGAAAATCATAAGTACCGAAAAAGATTTAAAGAAAGTAATTAATTATACTATTCAAGATATAAATTATAGTTATGATAAAAAAGAAGTAACTATTACTTTCAGTTACATAACTAAAGATAATAAAAAACATCAAACTAAAGACATAGTATTAATTAATAAAGGCAACAAACTATTAATTTATGATGACTGGAAAATTGATACTAAAAAAATGATTTCTAATAATTATAAACTATATGTACCAAAGAAATATGATATTGAATTAGAAGGTATAAAAGTAGGTAAAAAAGAAATATCTGGAAGCAATAAAGATTATTATATCTATCAAATTAAGCAGATGTTTGTAGGTAATTATAATGTATCAGTAAACTATAAAAAGATGTATCTAGTATCAAGAATACTAGTACAAAATAATAATTCTTATTCATATATAAATAATCTATCTCTACCTCAAGAAGAATCTACTAAACTAACAAAAAACCTAGTAGGGCAATTAGAAACTCTATATACAAATGCAATTAAATCAAAGAAATACAAAGATTGTAAGAAAAAACTAACTCTAACAAAAGATAATAAAATAAAAAATATATATAATGAATTATTAACTTCAACAAACTATTATTATGCACAATTAAAGGATTTTAAAGTCAAAGACTATAATGTTATATCTACAAAAGTAGATAGTAAAGTTCATCTTACTATTGCAATTAAATATAAATATAAAATTAATAATTATGGTAAAGTAGAAGAGAAGACTAAAACAGATGATATAGAGTTTATTGTAAAAAAAGAAAAAAACAAGTATAAATTATATAATATAAAGAATATAACTTATTACTTTAATTAATGGGAGGATAATATGGCAAAATATTGTTCAAAGTGTGGTAAATTACTAGAAAAGAATCAGAAATGTGATTGCCAAGCTAAAGTAAAAAAAGTAAGAGAAAGTAAAATAGATTATAAAAAATACTTAGATGAATTTATTGATATTTATAAATCTATTTTTACTAAACCAATTGATACAATTAAAAACTATACTAATAAACCAAATATAAAAGTAGCTATCATTCAAATGATTATATTTATACTTTTATTTGGAGTTTATGCATTATCTATAGCTAAAAGTATCTATGTTTTATATGGAATAATTACAAAAGAATATTTTACTGCTATATATAATGCAAATATAAATAATATTTCATTAGTTACACAAATTCCATATCTAAATATATTCTTAATCGCAATATTATTTATAATTATAGTTAGTTTTTTAACGGTAGTAATTCTATATTTAGTTAATCACTTGTTATTTAAATCAAAAACTAATATTAAAAGAGTATTTTGTTTATATTCAATTAATACCGTTTTACCAAGTGTATTCTTAATTGTTTGTACAATATTAGGATTTGTATCATTACAATTATCATTAATAGTATTATTCTTTGCCATAGTATTATCTAATATTTATTTGTTCTCTGGAATTAATTTTATTTCAGTAAAAGATGATAATAAATATGGATATACCTATATAATAACAATGATAATAGTCTATATAATATTATTTATCTTATTTAAATTAATATAACAAAGCAAATGCTTTGTTTTTTTATTCTAAACTATGTTATAATATGTATTGTAAATTGCCCCATAGCCAAGCGGTAAGGCAGCAGGCTCTGACCCTGATATGCGTTAGTTCGAATCTAACTGGGGCAACCATTTTTTATTTTAAAATAAACAATAATAATATATCTTTTTTCTTTATTTTTAAAGTGTAATAGTGTATTATTATATTGTATTAAATGAGGTGTATAAATATGAATCAAGAAGAAAGAAATAAATTAGCAGAATTATTATTTCCAAAAATTGATAAAGAGCCTGAATTTTATGAAGAAAAGTATCCTGAAAGAAAATTACCAGAAGGAGCAATGGTTACAAGATTTGGACCATCTCCAACAGGATTTGTCCATATGGGAAGTCTATTTGGTTCTTTTTGTGATAGTGTTTTCGCCAAACAATCAAATGGAGTGTTCTTTCTAAGAATAGAAGATACAGATCAAAAAAGAAGTGTTGAAAATGGAATAGAAGGTATCTTTAATGATTTAGATGCTTTTAATATAATACCAGATGAATCATCAAAAGTTGGTGGTGAATATGGTCCTTATATTCAAAGTGAAAGAACTGAAATATATCAAACTTATGTAAAAGATTTAATAAGAAAAGGATATGCATATCCATGTTTTATGACAGAAGAAGAAATTGCTTCTATCCGTGAAGAGCAAGAGATTAATAAAACAAAAATAGGTATTTATGGCACTTATGCTGGAGATAGAGATTTATCTTTAGAAGAAATACAAGAAAAACTACATAATAATCAAGAATATGTTATTAGATTAAAATCTCCTGGAGATTCAAAAAATGAAGTTGAAATAATAGATTGTGTAAAAGGAAAGATTAAATTTCCAGAAAATGATATGGATATAGTTCTATTAAAGAAAGATGGAACACCAACATATCATTTAGCCCATGTAATAGATGATCATCTAATGCACACAACTCATGTAATAAGAGGTGACGAATGGGTTTCATCTATACCATTACATGTACAATTATTTGAAATTTTAGGATTTGCTAGACCAGAATATGTTCATACAGCTGCGATAACTAAAAAAGAAGATGGAAATATTAGAAAACTTTCTAAAAGAAAAGATCCAGAAGCAAAAGTATCATATTATGATGAAGTTGGAATACCAATTGATGCAGTTAAACTTTATCTAGCAACAATACTTAACTCTAATTTTGAAGAATGGTATTTACAAAACTCTGATAAAACAATAAACGATTTTGAATTCACATTCGATAAAATGGCTATTGGAGGAACATTATTTGATTTAGATAAATTAAATAATATTTCAAAGACATACTTCTCAAGAAAATCAGGAGAAGAAGTATTTAACGAAACACTTGTTTGGGCTAAAAAACATGATGAAGAATATGCTAAATTATTAGAAGCTAATAAAGAAGATATGATTAAGTTCTTAGGTATTGAAAAAGATAGTGATAGACCTAGAAAAGATATTTCTAAATATTCAGATGTAAAAGAAGAATTTTCTTATGCTATAGATGATTTATTTATTAAAGAAAACTATTCTAAATTAACATCAGAAAAGAATTACGATATTAAACTAATGGAAAAATATGTTGAAACATTAAATTTAAAGCAAACTAATGAAGAATGGTTTGAAGGAGTAAAAGAATTCTCAGTAAATAATGGATATGCATCTAATAATAAAGAATTTAAGAAAGCTCCTGATGCTTATAAGGGACATGTTGGTGACGTTTGTGAAATATTTAGAGTTGTTATAACAGGAAGAACAAATTCACCAGATCTTTATTCTATAATGAAAATATTAGGTATTGATAGAATTAAAGAAAGAATAGAATTATTTAAAAAGTACAAGGAGTTAGATTAAAAGATATATGAAACACAAAAAAACTTTAATTGCTATTATAATACTTGCAGTATTATTAATTGCTTTCTTAATACAAAACTATAATAGTTTGAATAAATATCGTGAAAAAGCAAATAATGAATACTCAAATCTATCAATAATAGTAGATAAAAAATTAGATTTAACAAAGAATGTAATAAAAGAACTAAATACAATGAAGTATAAATCAAATAAATTAGACAAATTAAAGAAATCTGCTAATAAATTAGAAGATGCATATAATATCTCTACTAAAAATAAATATAATAAACAAGTAGATGATTACCTTGAAAAGATAGAAAGTGATATTAAGAAAAACAATTATAAAACAACAGATAAGTTTAATGTTTTATTATCACAAATATCTACTCAAAATGAAAAGCTTAATAAACAAGTAGAGAAATATAATAAAAAAGTAAATGAATATAATAATAAAATATCTCATATACCTAACAATATAACTTCTAAATTATTTAGAATGAAAACTGAGACTGTATATAGTTAAAAGAATTTTAAGAAAAGTTTTCTTAAAGTTCTTTTTTTGTTATAATAATAATGGAGGGATAATATGAATGAATTATTAATTGAAAAAATAGAAGCTATAGAAGTATTAGATTCAAGAGGAAATCCGACTGTACAAGTTAAAGTTAGCTTAGAAGATGGTTCAAAAGGAGTTGCTTTAGTGCCTTCAGGAGCATCAACAGGATCATTTGAAGCAGTTGAATTAAGAGATGAAGATAAAACACGTTATATGGGAAAAGGAGTATTAAAAGCAGTATCTAATGTCAATGATATTATAGCTAAAGAATTAACTGGTAAAAACGCTTTAGATCAAGAAGCAATAGACAATACTTTAATAGAATTAGATGGTACTCCAAACAAAGGAAGATTAGGAGCAAATGCAATGTTAGGAGTTTCACTAGCTGTTGCTAAAGCATGTGCAAGTTCTCTAGATATGGAATTATATGAATACATTGGTGGAGAAGAAGCAGTTACTTTACCTGTACCAATGATGAATATCTTAAACGGAGGAAAACATGCAGATAATACTGTAAACTCACAAGAATTTATGATTATGCCAGTTGGAGCTCCAAGTTTTACTGAAGGTCTAAGATGGTGTGCTGAAGTATATCATACCCTTAAAAAAGTACTTAAAGAAGAAGGATTAGCTACTGGAGTTGGAGATGAAGGTGGATTTGCACCAAACTTAAACAATGATGAAGAAGCTTTAAAATATATCGTAGAAGCAATAGAAAAGGCTGGTTACAAACCAGGTGAAGATTTTAAACTAGCTATGGATATAGCAGCCACTGAAATGTATGAAGAAGCTAAAAAGATTGGAAAAGAAGGAAATTATTATTTTTGGAAAACTGATGATTTAAAAACACCTGAAGAGATGATAGCATGGCAAGAAATGTTAATTGAAACATATCCAATAATTTCAATTGAAGATGGATTATCTGAAGAAGATTGGGATAATTGGAAAGATTATACTGAAAGATTAGGTTCAAAAATTCAAATTGTAGGAGATGATTTATTTGTTACAAATATAGAACGTCTACAAAAAGGAATTGATAATAACACTGCCAATTCAATCCTAATCAAACTAAATCAAATAGGTACATTAACAGAAACTTTAGCAGCTATTAATCTAGCTCATGAAAATGACTATACTGCAGTAGTATCACATAGATCTGGTGAAACAGAAGATACAACTCTAGCAGATGTTGCTGTTGCAACAAACTCAGGACAAATTAAAACAGGTGCACCATGTAGAACAGATCGTGTTGCTAAATATAATCGATTATTAAATATTGAACATGATTTAGGAGAAAGAGCTAAATATCCTGGAATGAAAGCATTTAAAATATAAAAAATAAAAGTAATTCATTTTAGAATTACTTTTTTAATGTTATAATATATAAGCAAGGAGGAAATAGATATGAAACGTAGTGAAGTAGATAGATCAAAATTAAGTCCTATGATGCTACAATACATGGAAATCAAAGACAAATATGAAGATTGTATCATTTTCTTTAGATTAGGTGATTTCTATGAAATGTTTTTTGATGATGCTATTCAAATATCTAGAGTACTCGAACTAGCTCTAACTGGCAAACAAGCCGGATTAGAAGAGAGAGTTCCAATGTGTGGAATTCCTCATCATGCTTATGCTAATTATGTAAATGAACTTATCGATAAAGGATATAAAGTAGCTATTGTAGAACAATTAGAAGATCCAAAAGAAGTTAAAGGTATGGTTGCTCGTGATGTAGTCCAAATCATAACTAAAGGAACTAGACTAGATAATAATCTAGATTCAAAATCTAACAATTATATTGGATCTATTTATTCAGAAGAAGCTGTTTCTATTCTTTCTTATGTAGATATTTCTACTGGAGAAGTAAATACTGCTTTAATAGAAAACGATAATAAGAAGATAGAAGAAAAAATAGCTAAACTAGGTATTTTAGAAATAATAGTAAATGATGATACCGATAGAGTATTAATAGATGAATTAAGAAAACAATATAATGTTTTAGTAACTATCACTGATAATAAGATAGAAGAAAATACAGAATATTCATATATTTATGAAAACTTAGAAGACGAGAGATTACATATTGGTTTAAGACATTTATTATATTATATTCTCGATACTAAAAAAGGAGATATGCATCATCTAGAAGAAGCTAAGTTTGTTAAAGATTCAGAACATTTAGAGTTTGATATTAATACTAAAAATAATCTAGAATTAGTTGAAACTATTCGTGATAGAACAAGACAGTATTCTCTATTTTGGTTATTAGATAAATGTAAAACAGCCCCAGGTTCTAGATTCCTAAAACAAAATATAGAAAATCCATTAAGAAATCGAAAAGAAATAGAAAGAAGATATGATTTAGTATCTAAATTATCAACGGAGTTTATTCTAAGAGATGATCTAATAAATGAATTAGATAATATTTATGATTTAGAAAGATTATGTGCGAGAATTAACTATGGTAATTTAAATGCTAAAGATCTATTGCAATTAAAATCATCATTAAAAGTATTACCTAATATTAAAAGAATATTAGAAGAATTAAACTTTGATAAAGAAATATCTACTTTTGATGAATTATATGAACTATTAGAAAAATCTATTAAAGAAGATGCTCCATTTCAAATACATGAAGGTAATTTAATAAAGCCAGGTTATAATCAAGAATTAGATGAATTAAAAGATATATCAAGAGGATCAAAAGATTTTATCTTAAAATTAGAACAAGAAGAAAAAGAAAAAACTGGCATTAAAAACCTAAAAGTAGGTTATAACAAAGTATTTGGATACTACATAGAAGTATCTAAAGGACAAGTTAAAGAAATAAAAGAAGAGTATGGTTATGAAAGAAAACAAACTCTTGCGAATGCGGAAAGATATGTAACTCCTTTATTAAAAGAAAAAGAAAACATTATCTTAGGAGCCGAAGAAAAAATAATAAATTTAGAATATAAACTATTCATGGATATAAGAGAAGTAGTTAGAAGATATATCAGAGAACTACAAAAAACATGTAATATAATTAGTGAAATAGATATGTTACAATCATTCTCAATTATCTCTGATTTTAATAAATATGTTCGACCAGAAATAACTAATAAACATGAAGTTAGATTAATAGAATGTCGTCATCCAGTAGTAGAAAAAGTATTAAAAGATAAATATGTCCCTAATGATATTTTAATGTCATCAAGAGATAATATCTTATTAATAACCGGTCCTAATATGGCTGGTAAATCTACATATATGAGACAGTTTGCTATTACAGTAATAATGGCTCAAATAGGTTGTTTTGTCCCTTGTAAAGAGGCAATGTTACCTATATTTGATAAAATATTTACTCGTATTGGAGCTTCAGATAATCTAGTAAGTGGTGAATCTACTTTTATGATTGAAATGAAAGAAGCTAATAAAGCAATACAGGAAGCAACAAGAGATAGTTTAATTCTATTTGATGAGTTAGGAAGAGGAACTGCTACATATGATGGTATGGCTCTTGCACAATCAATACTTGAATATATTCACGATAATCTAAAAGCAAAAACAATGTTTTCTACTCATTATCATGAATTAACAGTACTAGAAAAAGAACTAAGAAATGTAAGAAATGTACATGTTAGTGCTATTGAAGAAGATGGAAAAATTACATTCTTACATAAAGTTAAATCCGGACCTATTGATAAGAGTTATGGAATCCATGTCGCAGCACTTGCACATCTTCCAGAAACATTAATAGATAGAGCTGAAGATATACTTGATATATATGAGAAAAAATCAAATAGAAAAGAATCATATACTCAAACATCTCTATTCGAAATGATAGATGAAGAAATAGATGATGAAAAAGATTTAATAAGAGAAAAATTAGAAAAAATAAATCCAATTGAAACAACACCATTAGAAGCACTAAATATCTTATTTGAATTAAAAAAGGATTTAAAAAAGTAATAAATATGTTAAAATGAGGCTAGGTGATAATATGACAAGAACAGAATCAAGGCAAGAAATAATTAAAATTTTATATCAAATAAATATATTAGAAAAAATTCACTCAAACTATAAAGTAGATGATTTATTAGAAGAGATAGAAAATCCCAATGACTTCATCATAGAAACAATCACTGGTATAACTGAAAACAAAGAAAAACTAGAGTCTTTAGCTAATAAATATTTAAAAGATAAATGGACTATAGATAGATTATCCATACCAGATCAAGGAATTCTACTTTTAGGAATTTATGAACTATTATATACTGATACACCTAATAAAGTTGTCATCGATGAAGCAATTAACTTATCAAAATTGTATTCAGATGATGATATTCCTAAACTAATAAATGGTGTTCTTGATTCAGTTTTTCATAATGAGGAAAAATTAAAATGAATGATAAATATATTACAGTAAATCAATTAACTAAATATATTAAATATAAAATAGATAATGATATGAATCTAAACGAAGTGTTTTTAAAAGGAGAGATATCCAATTTTAAAGCGCATTCAAGAGGACATTTCTATTTTACATTGAAAGATGAATATTCTAGAATTTCAGCTGTAATGTTTTCATCAAGCGCTAAAAACATTAAATTTATGCCACAAGATGGTATGAAAGTATTAATTACAGGAAAAGTATCTGTCTTTGAAACAACAGGTAACTACCAGATATATGTTAATGAGATGCTAGAAGATGGAATAGGAAATCTATATATAGCTTATGAACAATTAAAGAAAAAACTAGAAGAAGAAGGATTATTTGCTCCTGAACATAAAAAGAAAATTCCTAAAATTCCAACAAGAGTAGGAGTAGTTACAGCCCCAACAGGCGCAGCTATCAAAGATATAATTTCAACTATTAAAAGAAGATGGCCATTATGTGAGATATTATTATTCCCATCACTTGTTCAAGGTGAAGAAGCACACCTAGACATCGTTAAACAAATTAAAAATGCTGAAAACTATAATCTAGATACATTAATTGTTGGTAGAGGTGGTGGATCTATTGAAGATTTATGGCCTTTCAATGAAGAAGATGTAGCTCGCGCTATATACGATTGTAAAATACCAACAATTTCAGCAGTAGGACATGAAATAGACTTTACAATCGCTGATTTTGTAGCTGATCTTCGAGCACCAACACCAACTGCTGCCGCTGAAATATCAGTCCCAGAAAAACAAGAAGTATTAAGTTATCTAAATCAAGTAAATATAAGATTATATAAATCAGTTAATAATAAGATTCAAATCAATAAAAAACATATAGACGAAATAAAAAAACACTATATATTTACTAATCCAATAACAATATATCAATCAAAAGAAATGTTATTTGATAGTTTAGAAGAAAGATTAAAACATTCTTTAACAAACTTAATACATATCAAAGAAAAAAAATATCAAATAGTTAAATCATCAATTATATTACAAAACCCTGAAATATTATTTGATAAAAAGAAGAATAAATATTTAAATACATTATCTAAATTAGAAACTTTAAGTCCATTAAAAACATTAAAAAGAGGATATACAATTACTAAAAAAGATAATAAAGTAATAACATCAATAAAAAGTATAAAAAAAGGAGATAATATCGACATTGAATTCAACGATGGTAATGTTAATGCAAAAGTAATTTAAAATAGGAGGTAAATATGGCAAAGAAAGATGAAAAAACATTTGAAGAAGAACTAGTAGAATTAGAAGAAATAGTAAAAAAACTAGAAACTGGAGAAGTTCCATTAGATGATGCAATAACTGAATTTACAAAAGCAATGGAATTATCTAAAAAATGTGATGAAAAACTTAAAAAAGCAGAAGAAGCAATAACTAAATTAGTTAATAAAGACGGTAAAGAAGAAGACTTTGTTGTTGAATAAAAAAGAGTAGGTAAAACCTACTTTTTTTAACTTAATTCATCAAATAATTGTAAAACTCTATAATATTCTTCATCATTATCTAATGATAATAGTTTATCACCATCTTCTTTACGAAACATCATATCTTCTTCATCTTCAGGATTAACTAATAGTAAATAGTGAATTCCATTATTATCAAGTTCATTAATTAACATATATTCTTTATCTTCTATAGTATAAATTTTTACTTCCATATTATAACCCCTTTACCTTATCTTCTTGAGGACCATTCATATTATGATCTTCCATCATTTGCTCTAACTCAGCTTGTTTTTGATTATAATTACGTTCAACTTCATCAACACTTTGTTCAATAGTAACACGCGCTCTAATTGTTTCTCTGAAATTATCAACTGCTTTATCATAAGCTTTATCATCATTTAATAAAACTTCATCAGTTACATCTATATTAGGATCATAATAATTATTTACTGCAAGATAATGTCTAAAGTTACGAGATTGACTAACTCCATCAGAATCAACAACTGAATATTTATATTTATCTACATAATCTAATATTTCATCTACATTTTTAGTATCTAAATCTTGTAAACAATAATATAAGTTCTTATCAAAATCTTTATCTCCATATTCACTTAAACCTTTAGCAATTTCTTTATAATCATAAAATAAATAATGATTAGAATCTTCAGTTCTATGAGTATTAGGAACTATATATTCATCACGAAAATTACCGTAATCTTGACCAAGTTCATATGAAACAGATAAAGCTTCTTTAATAGCGGGAATTCCTTTTTCTATAGTAAGAGCTCCAGCAGTAGTCATAACCATACCACCAACAATTCCAGCAATCAATGCTCTTTTTAATTTAATTCTAGTTTTTCTCACCAATTCATTATATTTATCAATTGAAACTGTAGTAGTTCTAACATTCTTATAATCACTTTTTCCAGGTAGAGATCTAATATATAAACCATCATAAGTATTTTGATTGTCAACCATAACTAATCCTCCATATCTTAATATAACTATACAAATATTATTAATAAAAGTCAAAAAAAATGTAAAGTTCATTTACAAGTACATTGAATTGAATAATATTATGATAAAATTAACATAGAGGTGAACTATATGTATGTAGATTTAATTGTTGTAATAATAGTTATATTAGGAGTAGTAATGTATGCTAGAAACTTTTCATCTTTTGTCTTTGCAGTAGCAATTACAGATATATTACTAAGAGTACTATCATTCATTGGATCAAACATTGGCTTACCTAAGATGAGTGCATTTATAAAGAAACACTTTCCAGATAGTATCTTGACACTAATAGATAACTATCTAGGAGGAGAAATCGCAATCATAGTTAAATGGTTATTTATAATAATCATGATATTCTTCTTATATTATGTAATTAAGATATGGTTAAAAAAGAAAAAATTCTAATATGAAGAAATTAACTTTTACATTTGGTACTATAAATAGTGGTAAAACTAATATATTAAAAGAAAACTTAAAACGAAATAAAAACAGAACACTAGTACTAAATTCATATTTCATTGATAATAATGAAATAAAATACGATTACCTAATAAAAGAAGAAGATAATTTATATGAATTAATTAAAAACAGTTTTTCTAAATGTGATGATATCTATATTAATAATGCCCATTTATTAACTAAGAAACAAATAGATGAACTAATGTTTATAGTTATAAGATTAAATAAAAATGTCTATTGTTATGGATTAAGAGTAGACTTTCAAAACAAAGGATTTACTGGATCTAAAAGATTATTTGAAATTGCTCATGAATTAATATCTATTGAAAGTAAATGTAGTTGTGGTAATATAGCAACTTGTAATATAAGAAAAGTAAATGGAAAATATGAATTTAGTGGAGACGTAATAAAAAGAAATAGTGATGAGATTAAATATGAAGCTATGTGTACTCAGTGCTATTACGATAAAGTATTTAAATATTTAAAGTTTAAAAAAGATACTATGCATTAATTTCAATCATAGTATCTTTTGTTATTTCATAAGTAAAATTATTTAATTTAGATAAATCATCTTTAGATATATTTATTAAATAATGAACTAAACTATCAAATTCTTTAGTTATAAACTCCATATTACAATTAGCTAAAATATTATCTAATAACTTCATGTTTTCATAAGAGAACTGTATTTCAATTTGATAAGCTTCTACTAATTTATTCATTCTATCTTTTTCAATTAAATTGGCAGCTGTTTTAGAATATGCTCTTACTAAACCACCAGCACCTAATTTAATACCGCCAAAGTATCTTACAACAACAATAGCAGTATTATATAAATCATTAGATTCAATTACATTAAATATTGGAGCCCCAGCAGTAGATGAAGGTTCTCCATCATCACTCATTTTATAAGTATCTATTAATCTATATGCATAGCAATAATGAGTAGCTTTAGGATATTCTTCTCTAATTTCATCTAATTTTTTATTAAAATCAACTATAGAATTAATCTTAAAAATAATACCAATAAACTTAGATTTATTAATTTCATAATTATAAGTATATGTATCATTTATAATAAACATAGTATATCACCATTTATATTTTAACAAAAAAAATAAATAAATTGAAGAATTTAAAAAAATATAATATAATCATAATAGAGGAGAAAAGGATATGGAATCTAAAAAGAAAGAAAGAATTGATTATAAAAGTGTTAATAAACTAGTAGTTTTATCAAAAAGAACTATAAAAATCATTTATTATATAATGATTCTATTATTAATAGTATTAATATCAGAACTATTTAGAAGATGGCACATATTCTCTATAATAGTAGATATTTTAACAGTAATACTACCATTATTCATTGGTTTCATAATTGCTTGGTTATTAAATCCATTAATTAAAAAACTAAGTAAAAAAATACCAAAAATAGGAGCAGTAATAGTAGTATACTTAGTCATTTTAGCAATCATTGGTGGAGTAGTTGCCTTGATTATTCCAAATCTAGCTAGTGAAATTAAAGATTTAGCAAATCAAATACCATCAACAATAAATGATATTGAAAAATTTATTACAAATGCTGGTAATAAATTAAGTTCTTTAGGAATAAATGGTGATGATACTAAAAAAGAAATATTCACTGCTTTAACTAAGTTAGGTGGAACAGTATCAAATAACTTGGCTACTTATATCTTAAATACAGGAAAAGGAATAATAAATGTAGTAGCCGTTATCGCATTATCAATAATTATAGCAGTTTATCTATCAATTGATTTTGATAAGATAAGAGGTAGAGTTAAAAAAATGTTGCCTAAAAAATGGCAAAAAAATTACATGGATTTAACTGAAAGATTCGATAATACCTTAAGAAAATATGTAACAGGTGTATTACTAATAATGTTTTTAGTATTTATTACTCAAAGTATAGGATTTGCTTTAGCAGGATTACCTGCACCATTAATCTTCGCATTATTCTGTGCTATAACTGATGTTATTCCATATTTCGGACCATATATAGGAGGAATTCCAGCTGTTATTGTAGCATTTACCATTTCTCCAGTAGTAGGAATTTGGACAATTGTAGCGATATTAATCGTACAAAACTTAGAAAACAATTTCTATCAACCATTAATAATGGGACATGCAATGGAACTACATCCAGTAACAATAATAGTAGGATTATTACTATTTGGTCATTACTTTGGATTAGTAGGAATGATCTTCGCCACACCAATAATGGCTTGTATCAAAATATTAGTTGAATTCATTAAAGAAAAAGGAACAATCCAAGACTTTATTGAAGAACAAAAAATAGTAAATAAAGATTTAAAAATATAATATTGAATTATTATAAAACATTTGATAAAATAAATACGTTATACAAAAAGAGACGTTGACGAAAGATGAGTACTAAAGTATTTAATTTATAGAGAGGTCTTGTTTGGTGAAAAAGACTAATTAAACTTCAGGAAGCTACTTTTAGAGTCTAATCGG
>JAEEGL010049682.1_pt1 | contig 20684 bp, 14 predicted proteins | sample 9134231 | NCBI WGS metagenome assembly JAEEGL01 (sample SAMN16246548, study PRJNA631951) | gut metagenome | biome: gut microbiome; feature: rumen; material: fiber-attached | host: Bos | place: Iran: Karaj | collected 2018-10
ATTAAATTATATGCATCAAGAAATGATTATACATACGATGTAATTGAAGATGAATATAGTGAAAATTATGATAAGGTAGGTGACTATCCATATGTAGTACATATTAAATATGAAGATGGAATAGAAGAAGATTTAAAAATTACATTTAGAGTGCTTGATGAAAATAAAATAGAAGAAAAAGAAGAAAGTGAAATAAAAAAACCAAACTTCTTTGAAAAAGTTTGGGCTTTCATTAAAAAGATGGCAATCATCTTATATAAAATTTTGAAATGGCCATTCACACTTATAAAATTTTAATATCAACAAGTGAGAACATAAGGAGAATTTGTTTCTGCATAAAATTTAGAGGACTAGGATCATAACCACCTTTGGAAAAGGGATTGCATCTTAGTATTCTAAATATTGTATAAAATAGCGCAATAAAGAAATTGAATTTTTGAAAACATTCTTTTGCGTATTGACTACATGTTGGACTGTATTTACAATGAGGATTAGTATTAGGACTAATCCTTTTTTGATAATGTTCGATTAATTTAATAATTATTTTATTCATAATATGATATTCTTTCTTGAATATATTATATCATAAATTTATAAAAATTAAGCATATTTAGAAAACGATTTATCACTTTAAATTTATTTCAAATTATGATAAAATATGAATAGGTGATAATATGAATAAATTAATACAAAAAGTAGTGATTGTGAGTGATAGTCATTCACATCATGAACTATTAGATTTAATAAAAGATTGGGAAGCAAAAATAGACACTTGTGAAATATTATATATTCACGCTGGTGATTCATGTGCAAGATATGAAGATCAATTAGATGGCTGGTTATCAGTAAAAGGAAATATGGATTATTTAGATTCTCTTCCATTTTACAGAATAATCCCTTTATATAAGCATAAATTATTTATGACACATGGCCATTTATATAATATGAACACAATTAACCAAATAATGAAGGAAAACGATTGCGATATTTGCGTTACTGGTCATACTCATGTGCCTAGTAATCAAGTAATAAATGGTAAATATTATTTGAATCCAGGCTCTATTGTACGTCCTCGTTTTATGTCTTCCAAACAATATATACTTCTTTATATTTATGAAGATGGAAGTATGAAAATAAAGAATAAACTTATTGAAGAAATCATGTAAAAATGGTATAATATTAAATATGAATAATCAAGAAGTATTAGAAAACAAAATCAATATGAAAAATATTGATGCATATTATGATTTATATGATAAAGCTTGTATGTTTTTAGTAGAACACGCAAATCTTAATTATTTGCAAGCATTCTTAAGAATCTATAATGATATTAAGGATGCCAATACTTCATCTAAATCCTTAAGTGAAAAAGAAGTAGAAAAATTAAGTGAATATGAAGATAAAATAGCTGCATCATATATTTTAAATGAAGAAATAAGACTAGCTCTAGTCTTAATTTTAATTAAAGCTTTCAAGCACGTTGATGCATCACTTGATTTAATAACACCAGATTATATTGGCTATTTATTTACCTTCATTATTCAAAATTTATTTGAAAAAGAAATAAATAAAGAAAAGATGGAACGTATTTCTATTTTAGATATTAATTTAGGTACATCTAATCTAATTAATTTGATTGCGAATAATCTTAATTTTGAATCTGTTTTAACAGGAATTGAAATTGATGAAGGCTATGCTTATGTAGCATCCGCATTTTCTGATTTACAGGGTAATGAATTGACAGTATATCGTAATTCTTGTCTTGATTACATGCAATTATCCGCAAACGTAATCATTGGTGATTTAGATTGTGTTTATCAAGATGGTAAATACTTGCCATATGAAGCTATTTTGAAATATCAAAATACGACTGTGGATAGAAGCTTTATGATATTTTTAGTTGATAATGATTTCTTCAATCAAATAGAACTTGTTGATTTTAAGAATAGATTTAAGGGTACAATTATTGGACTTATTTCTTTAGATCCATCTTTATTTAAAAAGAAATCAAAAAGTATTTTAATAATTAGTCCAAAGAAGTACAAACAAGTTGATACCCTTGCAACAATGCTTCCACCTACAAAGGAAGAAATAAAATATAGAGAAGCCTTAGTTGATATTAAAAATTGGTTAAAAAGATTTTAAAAATAGTTATAAATTTTAGGAGGAATTAAAGAATATGAAAATTATGGCTGTTAATGCTGGTTCATCATCACTTAAATTCAAATTATTTGAGATGCCAGAAGAAAAAGTAATTACAGAAGGAAATGTGGAAAGAATCGGTTTAGAAGATGCTTATTTCACTATTAAAATCAATGGTGAAAAGGAAAAAGAAGTTCTTCCAATCAAAGACCATGCTGTTGCTGTTAAGAAATTATTAGATGAATTAATCGCACGTAAGATTGTTAAAAGCTTAGATGAAATTGCGGGTGTTGGTCATCGTATTGTGCAAGGTGGTTGGTATTTTGAAGATTCTGCATTAGTTGATGATGATGTAAAAGCAAAAATTGAAGAATTATGTGCTTTAGCACCACTTCATAATGGACCACATCTAATTGGTATCAATGCTTTCCAAAAAGTATTACCAAGTGTTCCTAATGTAGTTGTATTTGATACAGCTTTCCATCAAACAATGAAAGAAGAAGCATTCATGTATGCTGTACCTTATGATTGGTATGAAACATACAAGATTAGAAAATATGGTGCACATGGTACAAGCCATAAATATGTAGCTAATAGATGTGCTGAATTAATGGGCAAAGATGTTAAAGACTTAAAGATTATCACAGCGCATATTGGTAATGGTGCTAGCTTATCAGCTGTAAAGGGTGGTAAGTGTATTGATACATCAATGGGTCTTACACCACTTGAAGGTATCCCAATGGGAACAAGAAGTGGTAATCTAGATCCTACAGTTCTTTCATACATTTCATCTAAATTAGGCTATACTTTACCTGAATTAATCCAAATCTTAAATAAGAAGAGTGGTTATTTAGGAGTATCTGGTATTTCTAATGATTCACGTGACCTAGAAGAAGCTATGGCAAACGGAAATGAAAGAGCAAAACTTGCTCTTGATATCCAATACAAACGCATTGTTGATTACATCGCATCTTATTATGTATATTTAGGCGGAGCTGATGCTATAGTATTTACTGCTGGTATCGGTGAAAACAGCCCAAGAATGAGAGAAATCGTCTGTGAAAGATTAGCAGTTCTAGGCGTAAAGATTGATAAAGAGGCTAATAATGTTAGAGGAAAAGAAAGATTAATTTCTACACCTGATTCTAAGATTAAGGTTTATGTAATTCCTACAGAAGAAGAATTAATGATTGCTCGTGATGTATTAAGAATTGCGAAATTATAATATATTCAATAAAACTTATAATTTAAAAAATTATAAGTTTTTTTTATTTTTAAGTAATTTTATCCCCCTTACTTATAAATATATAAGTAGGAGGATGAAAGAATGAAGAAATATCTTTATATAATCATAGTCTTATTAATCACTATTTTTAGCTTTTCTATTAGAATAAATGCTGATGGAGAAATAAAATTAATTGAAGAACCAATTGTTGCTGAAATAAATTCATCATCATTTAGTGATTATGATTTAGCTTATATGGCATCATTTAGTGGAAATGTTGATGGAAATAAAAAGGGAATGTATGATTTATTTTATGAAGATGATAATCATAATAGATATAAAAGAAATCTTATCGTATTAGACCGTGATGAATTAAAAAGAGGACTTGCTTATACATATGATTATGATTCCATTGATAAGACCAAAAAAATCGGTTTAGATGGTGATATCTGTATTAATGGTAAATCAATATATAAATACATAAACGAGCGTGATAGCCTAAATAAGCCCTATGCTCATGTTTATTATCAGGATGATTATGAAGAGCATGTAATGCTGTTTGAAAATATTTATATTAAAAAAATAATAAATATTGAAGGCCTTGCTTATGTATTGTATGAATATATTGATTCATCAAATTACATTAAAATTGGCCTGATGATTCTTGATAAGAATTGCATGCAAATCCGTGATAATATTTATCCCACAAATAAGGAAGAAAGAGCGGTTGATTTAATCTATTTAGATAATAAATTATATGTAATCTTTAATACAACATCAAATACAGGAATATGCACAAGAGTCCATTCCTTCTTAAGTGGTGCTATTATGGAGATCAATAAGATTAGTCTAAAGCTGGAAAAAATAAATTTTATCGCTAATGACAATGATTCATATATTATTAAAGCCCAATCCTACAACAATAAATTATATTTAGAATGCCATTTTAGTGGTGATAATGGCACATATTATAATACTTATAATAAATCATATAATGGAAAAATGATTATTGAATACAATCAAAAATCAAGCTATGTGCTTTCATCAATTGCAAGTTCTTATGATAATTATGAATTAATATTTGCAGGTAATGCTTATTATTTGTGTGAAAAATTAAAAGATAAATTATTAATTGATATTTCTTATATTGATATTGATTATCCTAATAAATCTTATACTTATCCATATCAAACATCTGATACTTGTAAAAGTATAAATTATGCTTCTATAGGAAGTAAATTAATTATCATTGAAAATGATAGTAATTTAATCACAAAAATATCAAAATTAGAAGATAAATCAATCACAAATTATGTTTATTATAATCATAATTATAAGATTGATGATATAAAATATTTTAATAATGAAATATATTTATTATCATATCAAGATAATGTGTTAATATCAAAATTATCTATTTATAATTATGAATTTATTGCTTCCTCAAAGGATAAAATAAAATATGAAGATATTAAAATATATAAGAATTACAAGGAAGTTGATATTAATCAAAATCGCAATTTTGATAATTTAAACTTTGGAATATATAATAAGAAAAGCATTAAAGAAAAAGATGATCTTAAAATAATCTATTATTCAAAAGTAGAAGTGCCGCTTACAATCAATGTTTGTGATGAAGGAGTATATGATATAGGATCTAGAATTACCTTTAATGCGAAAGCATATTTGAACAATGAAGAAATTGAAAGTGGATATATAGTAGAAAATATAGGAAAATATCAATTAGATATATATTCAGAAAATAATGAAAAAAGGACTATTTCCTTTTATATTGAAGACCTGTGTGAAAAAGAGCATAGCGATGAGAATTGTAAAAAGGCTTCAGCAAACCAAAATGCGCAATATGTTAAATACGAAGAGGCCAAACAATATTTTAGTCCTAATAATTATGATTTGAAATTGTATGAAAATAAGGATAATGTTTATTTAATATTATCATTTATTTTGATAATTTCTTTTATCTGTTCAATTGTGTTAATAATTCATACGAAGAAAAGAAAGAAGAACTAATATGAAGATTTTACTTTTAATGATGTCAATGTTGAACTTTATCTATAAACCTACTTATGATGGTGATTTTTTAATAGATGTAGAAAAAAAAGAATTAATTGAAGATGAAAATGTAGTTATCAATAATAATGGTAATATATCTTTCTATTTTAATTCGATATTTTTATGTAATATTAAATGTGCTAATTATTCATATTTAATTGATAATGATTATTTCTATATCACCTTTATTGATGATAATAATCTATATATCAGAAAATATGATAATAACGCAAAAATAGTTAAAAATGTCAAGTTCAATGATTCTATATACACAGATTCCAAACTAAAAATCATGAAAAATGATAATAGTATTGTCCTGTTCTCTACAGTGAATGATAATAATTACACTGATCTTAAAATCATTGAGCTTGACGACAAATTAAATAATACTAAAAATACCATTTTAAAAGGCGAATTAAATGATTCATTTTATGATTGTGAATACTTTCAAGAACATTATTATCTCTTAATAAAGCATGATAAAATGAGTGGTGGAGATTTTGGTTATGGTGGTACTTTAGTCTTATCTTTACTTGATTTAGACTACAATGTGCTGAAAAATCGCTATTTTAATGCTGATTACGCAAAAATTAGCATAAATAATGACTCTGTAGTAAGCTTAATCACAAATCAAGGTACTTATGCATATGATTTAGCACTAGAAGCTAAATTTGGCCTAATATTTCCTCATATTTCGCTTTTTTGGTCAAAATCTTATAACGAGTTATATTTATCCTTACTTGAAGATAGACTAGAAATATATGAAATCTTATATGATGATGTCAACAATATTAATTATTTTCATCTATTAAAAACATATAATTATAATTTAGATAATCAATATTTATGTGAAGTAATTGAATTAAATAAAAGAATGTATTTAAAATTTAGTGATGATTATCAATATTATTTATATGAATTAAATATTTATGATACAAGGAATTTTATAAATGAAGTTAATTATTTGACAGCATTTAATGATATTAATCAATATATTGATTCTTGGTATCAAAGATTATATTTAGAAAAGGAAGGAAATAATTTTAATGCTGATGTTTATGGAACATATGAAATAAGCTATGTAAATGGTAAATTTAAAAAGAATATGACAATCAATGTCTTTGAAGAAGCAAATGTGATGGAAGATATGATTTATCCAATTGGTTATAAATTATATTTTACGGGTGTTGCTTTACTTAATAATAAGATGATACACAATAATTATAGTATTGATAAGGAAGGCAAATACACCTTAGAACTATATTCAAATACTAAAGAAAAGAAAATCATTAATTTTACTGTCAGCAATCAACAAAGCACATTTCAGGATTATAGCTTAAAGAAAAGTGATTTTAGTGCTTATGTAAATCAAGATGTAACATTAGAATATCGTCTTGATGAAAAAGAAGAGATTAATAAAATAATAATTGATGATATAGAATATCATGATTATAGTTTTAAAGATCATATCTTAAAAATCAATTTTAATCATGATAAAAGTGGCTTTTATCATCATAAAATCAATTATATTGATGATATTGAAATAAATGATTTAGTAAGCTTTAATATCATTGATGATGATTTATCATTATACTTCAATTTAATTGAAGATAAAAAGAAAATAAAAATAGATTATTATAATGACAATAATAATTTAAGATTATTTAATCTATATTTAGATGATAAATTATATAAAAGCTATCCAATATCGGAAAATAATATCATTTTACCATATGAATCAAATTACAGACTCGCTAAAATAACATTAACATATGCGAATAATGATGGTTCATATTCATCATATGATTTAGCTTCCTTTATTTTAAGTGATGCTAAATCAAGTGAATTGTTGAATATTGAAATTAATAAAAAAGAAGAAGCAATCAAAGAATTTAGTTTTGTTATTAAAAATAAAAAGAATATTGAAAAGATAAAATGTGAAGATAAAATAATTTATGAAAAGAAGCAAGATGATAATAAATCATCATTATATTTATTAATCTTTTTGATTATTATAAATATCATTTCATATTCATATTATTTATTCAAAATCTTAAAAATAAATATTAAAAGAATTTTTAACTTTAAAAAGAAAAAAGATAATATTAGTATCTGATACAGATATTTCAATTTATGATTTCATTTTTAGTGATTATATGGTATAATCAAGGTATAAAATAGGTGAAATTATGAAAGATTATGTATCACTTTACATGCAAAGTGAATATTCATTATTATCATCCATGTTGAGCTTAGATAGACTAAGTACATGTTTAGATACATACAATTATAAGGCTTATGCTATAACTGATAACAGCATGCACGCTGCTTATAAGTTTTATAATTTATGTAAGAATTTAAACATTAAGCCAATAATTGGCTTGCGTCTTGCTATCTACAATGAGAATTTCTCCAACATGGTTCTTTTGTATGCAAAGAATATCGATGGATATAAGTCACTACTTAGAATTTCATCAATGAAAGAAATCAACAAAGAAGAAATCACAAAAGAATATTTAGCTAAGAATTCAAAGGGACTTATTTGCGTAATACCTGTATTTGAAAATGAATTGAATATTTATTATCAAAATAAGGAATATAGTACTTTAAATAATAAACTTAGAGAATATAAAGAAATATATTCTGATTTATATTTAGGTATTAGCCTGCAGTGCGAATATGAAAGAAATAATGCTGATTATTTCATTGATTTAGGCTTAAATAATGATATTAAATCTGTAGCTATTAATAGATCTTGCTATTTTTTAGATGATGATATTGAAGCATATCGTATCTTAAAAATGGTTAGAATGAATGTGAAAGAAAATGAAGATAGTGATATTTTAGATGATAAAGAAAAAGAATTAACATTCTTAAATAAAGAAGAATTAGAATTAAGATTTTCTAAATATCCTTATTTGTTGAAGAATTGTTTGGAAATTGAAGAAAAATGTAATTTAGTTTTAGACTATCATGGCTATTATTTTCCAAAAGCAATCATCGATTCTAAATATAGTGCAAAAGAATATTTAAGAAATTTAAGCTTAAGAGGTTTAAAGAAAAGATTTGATAACTATTTAAAGACTGATAGTCGCTATAATAATAAGGATTTAGCAAAATTATATAAAGACAGATTAGATTATGAATTAGCTATAATTGATAAAATGGGCTTTAATGATTATTTCTTAATCGTATATGATTATGTGAAATATGCTAAATGCAATGATATTATGGTAGGACCTGGTAGAGGTTCTGCTGGTGGAAGCTTAGTAAGCTATTGCTTGGGAATCACTGATGTTGATCCAATTTCATTTAATTTGTTGTTTGAAAGATTCTTAAACCCAGAACGTGTGGGTATGCCAGATATCGATGTTGACTTTGAAGATAATTTGCGAGATAAGATTTTTGCGTATTTAGGCACTCGCTATGGTAAGAACAAGGTTGCACATATTACAACCTTTGGTACCTATAAAGCAAAGCTTGCAATTAGAGATGTTAGTAGAATATTGAATTTAAGTGATATTAAATTAAATGAATTAACAAAATACATTAGCTCTAATTTAAGCATTGATGAATCAATTAATAATTCAGATATGTTGAAAAACATGATTAGGGGCGATGAAGATATTAACCGTGTTGTAAGAATTGCGAAGAAAATTGAAGGTTTACCTAAGAATTATTCAACACATCCAGCTGGTATTATCATGGCTGATACCGATTTGTGTGATTATACTGCCTTACAAGAAGGTATTGATGGTTTATATCAAACTCAATATGAAGCAAGTGATTTAGAACAAATTGGTCTTGTTAAAATGGACGTATTGGGTCTTAGAAATCTATCTATTATTAAAAATGTGCTGAATATTTTAAAAACAGAAGAAAATATTGATTTAGATTTAAGAAATATTCCTCTAAATGATAAGCAATCTTATCTTGAATTAGCAAAAGGTAATACCTTAGGAATCTTCCAACTTGAAGGTAGTGGTGTAACTAATGTGCTAAGAAATTTACATACATCATCACTTGAAGATATTATTGCAGCTACTGCCTTATATCGTCCTGGTCCAATGGAGATGATTCCATCATTTATAAAGCGTAAATTTGGCCAAGAAAAGGTTGAATATTTAGATCCTTCAATGAGAAACGTATTAGCAAGTACCTATGGTATTATTGTGTATCAGGAACAAATTATGCTGATTGCATCTGCATTTGCAGGTTATACTCTTGGAGAAGCTGACATTTTAAGACGAGCAGTTTCAAAGAAAAAAGCAAAGGTCATTGAAGAAGAAAGAGAAAAATTTGTAAGTAAAGCTGTTTCTTTAGGCCGTGATAAAAAGCAAGCAAACAAGGTATATGATTATATTGAAAAATTTGCGTCATATGGTTTCAATAGAAGCCATGCTGTTGAATATGCTATTATAGCCTATGAAATGACATATTTAAAGGCTCATCATTATAAAGCCTTTGTGTGTGGATTGATGACTAACTGCATTGGAAGCATTAATAATTTAAAAGCTTATATTAGTGAGGCTAGAAGCAAAGGCGTTAAGATATTATCGCCTTCAATTAATAAATCAGGTCTTGAATTTGTGTACGACAAGGAAGGAATATACTTCCCTTTAGTTGGTATCAATAATTTAGGCTCATCTTTGGCTTTTGATTTAATTGAAGAAAGAAATAAGGGCTTATTTACATCATATAATGATTTTCTATCCAGAACTAAGAATATCATTAATAAGAAGATCTTTACATATTTAGTTTATAGTGGTGCTTTAGATGAATTTGTGAACAATGAATTAACTAGAAAGCATATGATTAATCATTATGAAGATGATTTAGCAGCATTAGATTATGTTAATTTATTAAACATTAAAATGAGCGATGAAAAAGCAAGAGATGAAGAATATAGCTTTGGTGAAATGAGTGAAAATGAAAAAGAAGCACTTGGTTTCAATTTAAAATATAATTTATTCATCAAATATAATGATCTAAAGAATAAATATCATATCAATCCATTTAGTTCAATGTTGGAAGGTAAAGAACAATATTCAATCTTTGTGCTAAAAAGATATCGTGAAATAAGAACAAAAAATAATAAATTGATGGCCTTTTTAACAGTAGAAGATGAATCATCAAACACAATGGATGCTGTTTTGTTTAGTGATGCATATGAAAATTATCGTTATGATTTAAAAATTGATTCTGTATATTTAGCATCACTTAAAAAAGAAATACGCCAAAATGATGAAGGCACAAAGGAACAATTAGTAATTTCTAAGCTTAAGAAGCTTTAATTATTTACTTTTTAATATAAAAGTGCTATAATATTGAAGATAATAAAAAATCGCTTAAGAGGTGATAAAATGATCAAAAAAATCGGAGTTCTAACATCTGGTGGTGATGCACCTGGTATGAATGCAGCAGTTAGAGCTGTTGTTCGTGCTGGTATTACTCATGGCTTGGAAGTATATGCGATATATGATGGATATCGTGGCTTATATGAAGGTAAGATTGAAAGAATGTATCGAAAAAGTGTATCAGAAAAGCTAAATCGAGGTGGTACATTTATTGGTACTGCCAGACTTCCAGAATTCAAATATGAAGAAGTTAGAGAAGTATGTATTGAAAACTTACATGAATATGGTATTGATGCACTAGTTTGTATTGGTGGAGATGGTACTTATCATGGTGCCCTAGAACTTACAAAGATGGGTATCTATTGTATAGGACTACCTGGAACTATTGATAATGATATTTCTGGTACAGAATACACAATCGGCTTTGATACTGCCTTGTCTACAATCGTAGATGCAGTCGATAAGCTACGTGATACATCATCAAGCCACAGACGTTGTTCAATAGTGGAAGTAATGGGCCGTAATTGTGGTGCTCTCGCAATTCATGCCGGTATTGCGGTTGGTGCTGAAATCGTAATATGTGCAGAAACTGGTTATAATGAAGAAGAAGTTATTAAAACTGTATGTGAAGCTGCAAAATCAAAGCGTCACTGCATCATCATTGTATCTGAACATACTATTGATATAAAAGCATTAGAGCAAGCAATCAATGAAAGAACACCATTTAATGCGCGTACTACTGTTTTGGGTTATATTCAAAGAGGTGGATCTCCAACTCCACGTGATCGTATTTTAGCCTCAACCATGGGCGTTAAAGCAGTTGAAGAACTACTAGCTGGAAATGGTGGTACTTGTATTTGCGAAGTTGAAGGTAAATTAAAGGCTGTTCCAATTGAGGAAGCATTAAATCAAAAACGTGATCAAGTATCAGAAAAATATAGAGAATTTAAGGAATTATGGTAATTATTATGGCAAAAAAATCTTATTATGTAACAACACCAATTTATTATGCAAGTGGCATGGTTCATATTGGTAATTCATATTCAACAGTTGTTGCTGATGTATTTGCGCGTTACCACCGTTTAAAGAAGGATGATACCTTCTTTTTAACTGGAATGGACGAGCATGGCTTAAAAATTGAAGAAGCAGCAGCAAAAAAAGGCATGAGCCCTCAAGAATTTGTGGATGATATTGCGTTAAAAACTAGTGAACTATGGAAGAATCTAAAAATCACAAATGATGATTTCATTAGAACAAGTGATGCAAGACATGTAAAAACAGTTCAAGCTGTCTTTGATAGGATGCTTAAAAATGGTGATATTTATTTAGGTTCATATGAAGGCTGGTACTGTACACCATGTGAATCATTCTGGACTGACACTCAAGTAGGTGAAAACCATATTTGTCCGGACTGTGGAAGAGAAGTACACAAGGCTCATGAAGAATGTTATTTCTTGAATTTAAAGAAATATCAACAACAATTATTAGATTATATTGAAGCACATCCTGATTTTATTCAACCAGAAACAAGAAAAAATGAGGTTGTATCATTTGTGCAATCTGGACTTGAAGATTTATGTGTATCAAGAACTACAATTAAATGGGGCGTTCCAGTACTTGCAAATCCTAAACATGTTGTATATGTTTGGATTGATGCCCTAACAAACTATATTTCCGCATTAGGCTATGAAAATGGTGATGATAGCTTATATAAGAAATATTGGGAAAATGCTACTGAAATTATTCACGTTGTTGGTAAAGATATCCTTCGTTTCCATGCTGTATATTGGCCAATTATGTGTATGGCTTTAAATGTACCTATTAATTTTAAGGTATATGCTCATGGATGGATTTTAATGAAGGAAGGCAAAATGAGTAAATCTAAGGGTAATTTAGTATATCCAATGGATGTAGTAAATCGCTATGGCTTAGATGCTTTAAGATATTATTTAGTTAAAGAAATGCCACTTGGTAATGATGGCCTATTTACTTGGGAACGTTTCATTGAAAGATTTAATGTTGATTTAGCTAATGATTTAGGTAATTTAGTATCAAGAACTATTTCAATGATTAATAAATATTTTGGTGGAAAGATTAGAAAAGCTGATAAGAACTATTTCTCATTTGATGAAGAATTAGAAACACTAGCTAAAAAAGTAATTGAAGATTATAAACATGATTTTGAAGCCTTCCATTTCCAAGATGGACTTGATGCTATTTGGTCATTAATTTCCAGAGCTAATAAATACATCGATGAAACAACTCCTTGGGTACTTGCGAAAGATGAAAGTAAACAAGAAGAATTAATGGATGTAATGTATCATTTATATGAAGTATTAAGACTTGTATCAATTATGATTACTCCAGTAATGGAAGATAGTGCTAAAACTATCCAAGAAGAATTAGGCTTAAATAAAGAAGAAGTAGAATTTACTGCTTTAGAATTTGGTCGTGATACAGAAAATACTGTTATTGAAAAGCCACTTGTGTTATTTAAGAGATTAAATATGCAAGAAGAATTGGATAAAATTAATGGAGACAATAAATAAAAATGGCCAAAATTAAAAAACTTTTTCAAGATCGCTTGATAAGATGCATTGTGGGAACTGTTGTTGGTTCTTTGATTTATTGTTTCTCAATTGTGTTTATCTTAAATAAATGTGAATTTTATGCTGGGGGAATATCTGGTATTTCGCAAATACTTGCGTTAAAGATATTAAATATGCCGGCATTACAATCAATCTTTATCACAGTATTTAATATTCCTTTATTCATTCTTGGATGGAGAAAGGTAAGTAAAAGATTTGCGATTTTAAGTTTAGTGAGTGTAGGCTTACAAGCCTTATTCATTTATGGCTTTGAATTATTATATTCTGCTGGCTTTGATCCTTTTAAAGGAATTGTGCAAGAAGTTACTAATACTGATGGTAAGGTAGTAGAAGTGGGTAAAATTACCCTTGCTGTTATTGGTGGTATCTTATGTGGTGCTGGTTGCGCAATTCCATTAAGAAGTGGTGCATCAACTGGTGGTACAGATATCATCTCACAAGCATTCGCTTTCAATTCAAATACACCTTTTACTTATATTTCTGGTACTATTGATGCAATCATTATCGTCTTAGGTACAATTTTAGGTGGAGATATTTCTGTCGGTGTATATACTATCATTAGACTTATTGTACATGTAATAACACTTGATAAGATTCACACTATTTATAAATTCCAAAAAGTTACTATTGTAACTGAGACTCCAGACAAGATTGCGGATGCAATCCTTGCTCGTTTCCCTCATGGTATTACAATATTTAAGGGAATGGGTGCATATACAAAGAGAGAAAGATATGTGTTAGATTCTGTTATCTTTACATATGAACTTGATGAATATAAACGTATCATTAAAGAAAATGATGCTCATGCCTTTATTTACTTTACTGCAATTAAGGGTATAAGTGGTAATTTTATCCGCCGAGCAATCAATTAAAAATGATAAACTATTAATAAACTCTAAAATTATATTAGCCTTTATTAATAGTTTTTTTCTTAGATTAAAATAAATAAAATAATTCTTGACTTTATATACAAAAAAGTATATAATATGTTTAGCGTGCAAATATCGCTTACTATTTTTATTGTGGAAGAGTGAAATAATAAGAAAAACTTGTTAATTTTTATCTCGTATGACCACACACGGACAAAAAGGAGGTGCGTCTCGTGGCTGCAAAGAAAATTTCAAAAGTAATTAAATTACAAATTCAAGCAGCAAGAGCTACTATGGCTCCACCAGTTGGTCCTGCACTAGGACAAGCCGGAGTTAATGGACAACAATTTGTTACCCAATTCAATGATCAAACAAAGGATATGGTAGGAAATATTATCCCTGTAGTTATTACTGTTTATGAAGACCGTTCATTTACTTTTATTACCAAAACTCCACCTGCATCTAACTTATTAAAGAAGGCTGCTGGTATCGAAAGTGCTTCAGGAAATCCTAAAACTACTATCGTTGCTACTGTAACAAAGCAACAAGTTAGAGAAATAGCTGAACTTAAGTTAAAAGATTTAAACGCTTATGACGTTGAATCAGCTATGAAGATCATTGAAGGCACTGCAAGACAAATGGGTATCGCTGTTAAAGACTAATAGCATACTTAAAGATTTATTTAATTGTGAATAAATCGTGGGAGGAAAAAAACCGTTAATTACCACAAAGGAGGAAAAACATGGCAAAATTAGGAAAAAAGCTTCAAGAAGCTTTAAAGCTTGTTGATTCTACTAAGAAATATTCTATTGAAGAAGCTGCAGATTTAGTAAAGAAAGTTTCTATCACTAAATTTGATGCTACAGTTACTGTTACTTTCCGCTTGAACTTAGATCCTCGTAAAGCTGAACAAAACTTAAGAGGTTCAATCGCATTACCAAACGGTTCTGGTAAGACAAGAAAAGTATTAGCATTATCTAGACAAGATGCTAAATTAAATGAAGCAAAAGAAGCAGGAGCTGATTTCTATGGAAATCAAGAATATCTTGATCAAATTAAAGGCGGATGGTTCGATTTCGATATTATCGTTGCTACACCTGATATGATGGGTGAATTAGGTAAATTAGGTAAGATATTAGGACCAAAAGGCTTAATGCCAAATGCTAAAACTGGTACTGTTACAATGGAATTAGGCAAAGCTGTAACTGAAATCAAAAATGGTAAAGTTGAATACCGTGTTGATAAAGAAGGAAATATCGCTATCATCGTTGGTAAAACTTCATTTGATGCAAACAAGCTTGCTGAAAACATTAAAGCATGTTATGCAGTAATGGCAAAGGCAAAACCAAATACTGTAAAAGGTACTTATGTAAAGAATGTTTCCCTAGCTCCAACAATGGGCCCTGGAATCAAACTTACTACTGACTTAAACTAATAGTTTAAAATAAAAATTAAAAAATAAAAAATCAAAAATTAATAAAAATAGTATATGATAAATGCCGTAGACAGTGGGGGCAGAGCTTAAAAATCCCACCGAGGTTAAAAGTATAAATTTTGTTAGTAAAACAAATCTAATTTGTTTTTATGTGGACTTTATCTCTTTTGCCTCAAACGCAAAAGAGATTTTTTTAGTTTTTATCATTTATAGGAGGAATAAAGATGAAAGATGCAACTTTACAGGCTAAGGTTCAACAAGTTAATGAAGTTAGTGCTAAGATGAAAGAATCTGAATCATTAGTATTCGTTAATGTTATTGGATTAACTGTAGAAGATACAATGAAATTACGTAACGAATTGTATGCAAACAAGTGTACATTACACGTTGTTAAAAACAACATCTTAAAGAGAGCTGCTGATGAAAACGGCTATGAAGGCTTAGATGAAGTTTTCACTGGTCCAAATGCTGTAGCATACTCACCAGATGTTAATAGTGCATCAAAGGTAATTTACAATTTTGCTAAAAAGAATCCAAAATTAGTTATTAAGGCTGGAGTTGTTGATGGCAAAGCATTAAATGTAGACGAAGTAAAAACAATTGCAACATTACCAGACAAGAATGGTATGTTATCAATGTTATTATCTGTATTACAAGCACCTATTCGCAATTTTGCTTGTGCGATTAAGGCTGTTGGAGAAAAAGCTGAATAATTTCAGCACACATTTTACTAGGAGGAAAATAAAATGGCAAAGTTAAATAAAGAAGAATTTTTACAACAATTAAAAGAAATGACAGTTTTAGAATTAAATGAATTAGTAAAGGCTATCGAAGAAGAATTCGGTGTTACTGCTGCTGCTCCTGTAGCTGTTGCTGGCGCTGGCGCTGCTGCTGCTGAAGAAGAAGGACCAAAAGCTTACAATGTAGTATTAGCTGAAATCGGTCCTAACAAGATCGCTGTTATTAAGGTAGTTAGAGAATTAACTGGTTTAGGCTTAAAAGAAGCTAAAGACTTAGTTGATGCTGCTCCTAAAGCTGTTAAAGAAAATGCATCTGAAGACGAAGCTAACTCAATTAAGGCTAAGTTAGAAGAAGCTGGTGCTGTTGTTGAATTAAAGTAATTCGATAAAGAGGTAAAAATAAAAGTCTGGATTTTTCCAGGCTTTTATTTTATAATATATATGGTAGGTGATAATAATGAGCCAATATTTTGAATATGATCCATCTTTAAAAGATGATTTCAAACATTATGAATATACATTTAAAGGTAATAGATTGTCTTTTTCCACAAATTCAGGAATCTTTTCTAAAGAAAGAGTAGACTTTGGAACTAATGTATTACTTAATGGACTAGATGATTTATCTAATAAGAAAGAGATATTAGATTTAGGCTGTGGTAATGGTATAATTGGTATTGCGATTAAAAAAGCATATCCTAATGCATTTATTACGATGGCTGATGTTAATATTAAATGTATAGAAATCTCAAAAGAAAATGCGAAAATTAATAAGGTTGATGTCAATGTAATAGAGTCTGACATGTATCAAAACATTACTTCAACATTTGATCTAATTCTATCTAATCCACCAATAAGAGCAGGAAAGAAAAAAGTCTTTGAAGTAGTAGAAGAGGGCTATAAGCATCTTAATGCTGGTGGAGAAATCATCTGTGTTATTCAAAAGAAGCAAGGAGCTGAATCACTTCTTAAAAGAATGGAAGAAGTATATAATAATGCTTCCGTTATTAAAAAAGAAAAAGGCTATTATTTAATTAAATCAATAAAAACACAATAGGAAAAATTCAATAAATAAAAAAGGTAAAGAATAAAAATAATCTTCTTTATCTTTTTTATATTTTTACCAAAAGTTATTTCCTAATGAAAATAATGAAAAAAAATATTAATTTATCTATTGACTTATTGACTTAAAAATGTTAGAATATTATGATGCCAAATATGCTGCTTTTTAGTGTATAGGCAAGCCAAAATATTATTTGCGAGGTGGAAATTTTGAGCTACAAAAATGTTAAATACGGAAAAGAACGTATCAGAAGAGATTATTCAAGAGTTCAAACAACAGTAGATTTACCTAATTTACTAGAAATTCAAACAGGTTCTTTTGAATGGTTTAAGAATGAAGGTATTAAAGAACTATTCAAAGAAATCTCACCAATTAAGGATCATTCAGAAAAATTAGAATTATACTTTGGTGATTATGAGTTTGAAGAACCTAAAATGAGTATCCGTGAATGTAAACGTAAAGATGCTAACTATTCTCAAAACTTAAAAGTAGAAGTTTACTTAAAGAATAAAGAGACTGGTGAAATCATTCGTAATCGTGACGGAGAAAAGATTTTCTTAGGTGAATACCCAGTAATGACTCCATGGGGAACTTTTGTTATCAATGGAGCTGAAAGAGTAATTGTTACGCAAATTATTCGTTCTGCAGGTGTTTTCTACTCTAGTGAAAAAGATAAGAAGAGTGGACAAGTACTATATTCAGGACAAGTAATTCCAACACGTGGTGCTTGGATTGAATTTGAGATGGGTAAGAAGAACGTTTGGTATGCAAAACTAGACCGTTCAAATCGTATTCACTTAGTTTCATTCTTAAGAGCTATGGGATTAAACTCTAAGAAAGATATCACTAAATTATATGGTGAACCTGAATATTTAAAGAATACATTCAAAGAAGATGATTCTTTCGGTACAGATGATGCTTTAGGTGCATTATATGACCGTTTACGTCCAGGAGAAAAATCAACACCAGATGGCGCTAGAAACTATATTGCTAGTAGATTATTTGACACTCGTCGTTATGATCTTGCTGGTGTAGGACGTTACAAAGTTAATAAAAAATTAGATTTACTTGCTAGACTTCAAGGCTTTAGTGGAAAAATGTTCTTCGCAAATGATGTTATTAATAACGAAACAGGTGAGGTAGTATACGCTAAAGGCGATGAAATCACTAAATCTGTTATTCAAGATTTAAGAGAGCATCGTAACGAATTATTACTTCATACACATGAATATGATCAAATGTTGGAGAGTAATAGCGTTAAACTAGAAACTCTAGTAGTTACTATTGAAAAAGATGGTAAACAAAAAGAAGTACATCTAGTTGGTAATGACCAAAATGAAACTGTAAATCATATCACACTTTCTGATATCTTTGCATCTTGTGGTTATTATATGAACCTATATGATGGACTAGGAACAACAGATGACATCGACCACTTAGGAAACAGAAGACTTCGTTTAATTGGCGAACTTCTTCAAAACCAATTTAGAATTGGTCTTGCTAAGATGGAAAAGAATGTTAGAGACAGAATGTCAACATCTAGTGATACTAGAAACATTAACCCACAAAACTTAATTAATATTAGAACTTTAACTTCAACAATTCGTGAATTCTTTGGTTCAAGCCAATTATCTCAATTCATGGATCAAATCAACCCACTTTCTGAATTAACTCATAAGAGACGTATTTCAGCTTTAGGTGCTGGTGGTTTAACTCGTGAAAGAGCTGGCTTCGAAGTACGTGACGTTCACGTATCTCACTATGGTAGAATTTGTCCAATTGAGACTCCTGAAGGTCAAAACATTGGTCTAATCAACTCTATTGCTACATATGCAAGAGCTGATAAATATGGTTTCATTGAAACTCCATATTTACATGTTGAATATGAAAATGGCAAAGCTATCATTAAATACGATAAGAATGCTAGTGAAGAAGAAAAAGCAAAACAAATTGTTTACTTAACAGCTGATAAGGAAGAACAATACTATATTGCGCAAGCTAATGTTAAGGTAGTTGAATTTGAAGACAATAAATTTGAAATTGCTGAAGAAAAAGTAATTGCAAGATATAATGGTGATACAGTAGAAGTACCTGTAAGTAAGATTAACTTAATCGACGTTAGTCCAAAACAAGTAGTAGCCGTATCTCCAGCTTGCATTCCATTCTTAGAGCATGACGATGCAAACCGTGCCTTAATGGGTTCTAACATGCAACGTCAAGCTATTCCTCTACTTAGACCAGAGGCTGCATTTGTTGCTACTGGTATTGAAGAAAAAGCTGCAAAAGATTCAGGCGTTGCTATTGTTGCTGAAGAAAATGGTATCGTTGAATATGCTGATTCTTTAAAGATTAGAGTTCGTTATGATGATAAAGACAATAAACTTGGTCGTGTTGTTGAATATACTTTAAACAAATATGAAAGAAGTAACCATTCAACATGCGTTAATCAAAAACCACTTCGTCTAAAAGGTGAAGAATTCAAAAAGGGTGATGTCTTAGCAGATGGCCAATCTATGGATCGTGGTGAAATGGCATTAGGTAGAAATGTCGTTATTGCTTTCATGACATGGAATGGTTATAACTACGAGGATGCTGTCATCATGAATGAAAGAATGGTTCAAGATGATGTTTATACATCAATTCATATTGAAAGATATGATGTTGAAGTAAGAGATACAAAATTAGGTAAGGAAGAAATAACTGCTGAACTTGACAACGAAAGAAAAGATGCAGTCGTTAATTTAGGTGCTGATGGTATTATTAGACTAGGTGCTGAAGTTAAAGAAGGCGATGTTCTAGTTGGAAAAGTTACACCAAAAGGTCAAACAGACCCTACTCCAGAAGAAAGATTAAGTCGTGCATTATTTGCTGACAATTCTAAGGATGTAAGAAATACATCACTTCGTGTACCACATGGTGGTGGTGGTGTCGTTCACCGTATCGAACGCTTTAGTAGAAAAGGTGGAGATTTATTACCTCCAGGAGTAAATGAAGCTGTACGTGTATTCATCGTTCAAAAACGTAAGATTTCTGAAGGTGATAAGATGTCTGGTCGTCATGGTAATAAAGGTGTTATTTCTCGTATTCTTCCACAAGAAGATATGCCATACATGGAAGATGGAACACCACTAGATATTATGTTAAATCCACAAGGTATCCCATCTCGTTTAAATA
>JAEEGL011529768.1_pt1 | contig 20684 bp, 30 predicted proteins | sample 9134231 | NCBI WGS metagenome assembly JAEEGL01 (sample SAMN16246548, study PRJNA631951) | gut metagenome | biome: gut microbiome; feature: rumen; material: fiber-attached | host: Bos | place: Iran: Karaj | collected 2018-10
CCGTTCATGCGTTATATAAAATCCTTCCAATTTTCTTAATAAATCTTCATCTTCCATAAAAAATAAAGATGAATTATATTCCAGACTTACGTTCTCCAGCAACTGACCAAGCCGCAAGTCTGGGTATTGTTTCCATATTTCTTCAATTTTTTTTAATGTTGGTTTAATTCTATTAATATCTCTCATTATTTTTTACCCTATAATTTTATTTTATATTATTATTATATAATAATTTTTATAAAAAATCAAAAAAGGAGCTTTTAGCTCCTTTTTCTTACTGCTTCATCTAATTCTTGCAATTCTTCTTCTGTAAAAGTATTAACATATGAATCATACATACTGGTTATATCATCTTTAAAGCCATATCCTATGACTTTTATTTCTTTCATATTAAAGAAGTTAGCTCGTTTTAATATTTCAATAATATCTTCATATTTTTTATCATTGCTAATCATAAAATCAAATGAAACTTCTAATATTCTTGCCATTTTTGTCACCAATCTGTATATATATCAATCGTACCATATTCACAACCAGTATCATATACTTTTCCCGCTCCAAGAGATGTTTCAACTAAAGAGCCATATGGTAAATAATTCCAATCGGCAGCGACACATATGTAGCCTTCGCCATCTCTAATTGTTCCATCTCCCGCCACGTGCCGTCCAGGTATGTTTAAGCCATCTCCAGGCAATACACGTTGACTATAATAAGTTTCTTTATGTCCGTTATAATATACTACTCCAATATAAGGATTTAAAGCTCCTTCAGAAGAAGGATAATATTGCGGCTCGATCGGATCAACCGGGACCTCCGCAGGAAACATTTCATCAATCATGGTTTGAATTAAATTTGCATCATATCCTTCTGCAGTTAATTTATCCCATCTTTCCTGACCGCTTCCATATAATCCATTTAATACATCTTCAATAATTTCTTCATTTGTTTTTAATTGTTTTGTTGTAGTTTCTTCTTCGGTTACAATTTCTTCTGTTTCTTTTGGAATTGGTGCGGGTACTATTGTTGCTGTTTCTGTTTCAATTTGAGGTTCTGGTTTACCGCAATATGCTAAAGGTAAAACCGAAAGAATTACGAGCAAACATAAAATACACGCATAAATTCTATGCTTTTTCATATTTTCTCCTTTTTATCCTATATGTCTTACATCCCATACTGGCATCATATATACACTCGCTACAGATACACACTGGCCAGGAGTTGGACAATGAATGACTTGACCGTCACCAATATAAATTGCTACGTGTCCACCATATATTATCAAATCTCCTTGTGTTGCCGAGGACAATGGTACTGAATATCCTTGGCAAGCCTGAGCTTCTACGGTTCTACCAATATTAACTCCAAAAAGAGCATATATACACATAGTAAAACCACAACAATCAGTTCCAGAATTTAAATCTGCACCGCCCCATACATAAGGTAACCATCCAACGTAATTCCAAGCAGCTCCTACAACTGACGCTCCAAGAGAACTAGGAATAGGTTGTGGTTGGGGTTGAGGGATTGTATATGTTGCTTGATAATAAACTTGCTGTTGTTGTTCATATAAAGCAAGTTCATAAAGTTGCTGTTCTAATAGTCGTTGTTCTTCTTCAATTTCTTGAAGTCTTTTCTCAATAACAATTTTTAATTCTTTGTGATCGTATCCTATTTTTATTAAACGACTTGTTTTTCCTTCCCAGTTTCCATTAATAATTTCTTCTACAATTAATTCTGCGTCTAATATTTCTTCTTTTTTTAATTCATTTTCTTTTTTTAATTTTGTAACTTTGTCCTATTCGTCACTATTATTACCATACGCTAATAAGGGGTTAATAAAAATAAGTATAAAAACAAATAATATGGTAATAATTTTACTTAAAAGTTTTTTCATAAAATACTCCTTTCAAGAAACTTATTACATAATTATTACAAAATTATTAAGGACAAATTAATTAAAATCAACCAGCTTCACGTTTGAGATTGCGGATTTCCCGCTCTAAAGCCTTAACGACTCCAGGACACTTTACGTTTTTAGGTGAAGATTTTAATTTATCTAATCTTGCTTGTTTAATTTTAATTTCATCACGGATTGTCATATTAATAAATTCCTTTCTATAATTATATTATTATTTTATCATAAAATTTAAAAAAAATCAAAGAGGGGACAATTCCATTTAAACCTACTGTAATCATTTTTAATAATATTTAGTAAGATTAACTTTGTTAAATGGGGTGTTTTATATGGAACTATACAGAGAAAGAGATCAATTCCCACCTCGCTATTATAATTTTGATGAGGATTTAGATTTTTTCTGTAGACCAATGCATATTCCACCACCGCCAAAACCAAGACCTACTGAAGAAAAAATTGACTTAAAACCAATTATTAATCAAATAGAAGAATTAAAGCAGCAAATAGAACTTTTAAATAAAACTGATGGAACACCTGGATCAATAGAATATATAGTTCGTGATATTGTTTCAAAAATGGATATTTCAGATTTGGCAAAAGAAGAAATATTGACTATTTACGGTGGGTCTGCTACTGAAGTTATGAAGGAGGTGGAACAATGAGTAGTAATGGTATAGTAAAAGCTACAATTTAGTTAAGAAGAGATAATGATTATAATTTTTCTAAAGTTAAAGATAAATTTGTTCCAGCTTATGGAGAAGTAGTTTTAGTTGATACTGTTCAAGATGGTTTACGGGCAAAAGTTGGCGACGGTGTCAGCACTTATGCTGAGTTAAATTATGTTGATGAGGATTTAAGAAACGTAGTTTAGCAAGGATATTATGAAAACGGAGTCTTTTATAGAGATCCAACATTACAAACTATAGCACCTATGATGATTAATAAAATTTATATTGATAAGGTGCATAGTTCTATTTATTATTATAATGGAGAACATTATATACCTATAAGTCAAAATGGAGTAAGCACTGCGTCAAGTGTTACCCCTGGGATTATGAAATTGTATTCAACAACTGGGCAAAATATTGACGGTACAATGACTTAGAAAAGTATTACCGATGAATTAGATTTAAGATTTAAAACAGACGTTGATGCTGAAAACGAATTATTAGTTTTTAGTTTATAAGGAGGATTTAAAATATGGCTCAAACATACACTCATACACCAGTTCTTTCTAAAGTTAAACTTGGTAATACAGTTTATTATTTGAAAGATGCTGATGTTCGTACTATCTTAGATACTTTTGGTAACGTTGTTACTTTTGATAAAGCAACCACAGTAACCGCTGATGGTGCTGGACTTGTTGATGCTGCATTAATGTATGATTATGTTGGTCGTCAAGTTGGAGCAATCGGTCAAGCATTAAACCTTTTATCCGACTCAGATCACGATGATGTAGCAAACCCGCAAGCTGGTGATTTCGTTGTTGAAAGTGATGGTTCTGAATGGTTATATGATGGAACTGCTTGGCGTGAAGTTGGTTCTGAATCAGCATATGTAGTAAAAACTCAAACTATTGCTGGAATTGATATGCAAGACAATATTACTGTTGCTGAATTACAACAAGCATTAGGTCTTAAAGCTCTTGCGTATAAAGACAATGGTAGCATTTCTATTTCAACAGTTGATTCTGTAGATAGTTTTTCAACTGGAAAAGCCGGATCTTATAATGTTTCATCCACTCCAGTTTCAGTTCCTTCTACATTTTCTTCGCTTGATGTTACTCCGGCAGGTTCGGTTACTATTACACCAGGAACAGCAGCTGCCGCAAGTTATGATAAAGCAACAAGTGTAAGCGTTTCTACAACAGCTCCAGAAGCAGAACAATCTGCAACATACACTCCATCTGGAAGTGTTACGATTACTGATGTTACTGTTACTCCAGCAACCGGTTCGGCTGCAACAGTTACCAGCGCTGGACAAGCATATCAGTTAAGCGCAGGTAGTGTTACTCATGCTACAGATACAACTTCTACATTTGCTACAGAAGGCGTGGTTGCTTCAATTGGAACTGGCGATGATGCCGAAACGTTAATTCTTACTACAGCAAATACAGATGATGCGGTTACTGCAGTTGGTGCGATCACATACTCTGATCCAACTTTATCAGGTTCATTACCTACTTTTGGAACTCAAAGTGTTGTGACCGGTATTAACGCTGCTTCCGCAACAGCTTCATTCGCAGGAGACGGTGTTATAATTAATGCAACTCCTGCTTATACTTCAACATCAGCAACAGTTACTCAACCTACTTTTACAGGTAGTTTTTCTGGTACATCAAAAACTGTTACACCTACTGTTGCTACAACAGTTCAAGCCGCAGGTACAGATGGATCTGTTACCGTTGCTTCTGAAACTATTGCTCCAACATTAACAACTTCTACAAAAACTGCTAATGTTACTTTTGGAGTAAATTCATAATTCTTTGAAATGATAAGAATTAAATAAAAAAATATAATTATTGAACTTTGAAATGATAGGGGATATAATTTTTTTCTCGGGTAGAGGATAATTATATCCTCTACCCGTTTTTTTTTGTTTTAAGGAGAAAATCCTATGGTTAAAGAACTAACTTTAATAAAAAAAGATTCTTCTGAAAATTGGAATAAAGCAAAAAATTTCATTCCAAAAGAAAAGGAGATTATTATATATACTGATTTAGTACCAAATGGGACTAAAATTGGTGATGGTAAAACTAAAGTTGGCGATCTTCCATTTACAGATATTAATGAATATTATATAGAAGATGATACTTTAGTAATAAATATGAAAGGGGGTCTATGATAAAATATGGCTGATCTTTCAAAAATTAAATTAAATGGAGAAATCTATAATTTTAAAGATGCTAGGGCAAGAAACGGTCTAGATGCTTTATCAGATTGGGCTAAAGCCGCCAATAAACCAACGTATACTGCTTCTGAAGTTGGAGCTCTTCCTTCTAATACAACATATGTAAGTTCATTTAATGGCGAAAGTGGAGCGATTACATATATTGCTCCAGTAACTTCAGTTAATGAATAGACAGGAGCAGTTACAATTACTGCTTCTAGTATTAGTGCAGCGAGTAGCACTCATACACACGGGAATCTTACTAATGCGGGCGATATAACTGCCACAGCCGCTATAGCTAATGGTGATAGGTTGGTTATTAATGATGAATCAGCTTCAAAAATAATTAATTCAACCATTACTTTTGGAACAAGCACAACTCAGTATCTTGCTAATAATGGAACTTGGTAGAATGTGCCAACTACTTCAGTAACACAAACTTTGACTTCTGGTACTGCAATTGGTTCTGTTAATAGTACCACTTTATATGCGCCAACGCCATATGATGATACTGCGCTTGCCGCACGTGTTCAAGCACTTGAAAACACTGCTTGGTATCGTTATTATACAGGATCTAGTGAACCAAGTAATTCAATGGGAAATAATGGAGATTTATATTTTCAAACTGAATAAGGAGGGATAAGATATGTCAAGACTTATTAATATATCCGATACATTTACTGCCATCCCTTCATCATTTGACAGTGTAAATTCTAATTATAGTAGTGTTTATAGTAGTTTAGAACCTTCAAATGGTTTAACTGCTGCGGACTCAAATACTCGTACTTGCGTTTATTCTAATACAACAGCAAATAGTACATCAGTATTGTGGTATAATTTTGATTGTAGCGGAGTTCCAGAAGAAGCAACCATTACTTCCGTTAGTTGTCAAGCGAGCGCCGCTTGTTACAATAGCGGATCTTATTTCACAATTAAGAACTTACAATTATTTGTAGGTACGACTGTTGCTAAAGGAAATCCTGTAACCATTACTGGTAACGGTGGTACTGCTGCTCAACACACCTTAGACTGCGGTAGCAGCTGGACTAGAAATGATTTAGATAATTTAAAAATACGAATATATGTTCAAAGAGGGACTCAAACCAGTGCTGCTTCATTTAGTTTTTGGGGTGCAACTTTAACTATTAATTACACCGTTAGTGGTATAGCTTATACCATTGGTGCAGCCAGTAATATAAGTGGAATAACAGTTGAACCTGCAACACAAGAAAAAATGAATGGAGCTTCGGCCACGGTTTCAATATATGCTTCTTCTTTAGAAGATATATCTATAACTGATAATGATACAGATATAATTGATCACTTAGAATAGCATACAATTCCAACTGGGGCTTCTGTCGACAGAGATCTTGGTTCATATACTTTAGTTAGTGGCGGTTTTAATGGTCAAGGTGCTTCATACTTCCAAGGCTTAGTTAAAAAAGGTATAAATAACACAAAGACCACTTCTAACTACTATTCTAGTGGAAGTGGTACGATTGCAGTATTCACGTATGATATGTCTTTTACAGATATCCCATCTAATGCTACTATTACAAGGGTATATTGTGAAGTAAATGGACATGCTGAGTCAACTTCAAATAACAATGAATATATGTGTGTTCGTTTAATTAGCGGAAGTACCAATCTTACTGATGAATTAAATTTTAAAAGTATAGGAACTTCAAATAGCACATAGACTCTTACTTGTAATATTTTACCTACGGTTGCTTAGTTGGAAAATATGAAATTACAATGTCGTTTAGGATATTATGGTGGCGCCATTAATGGTGCTACTTGTTATGTCGAATATGATATACCTGGTAGTGGTGGATATTATTGGACTTATACTATAGAAAATTTATCTGCTGATCATGTTATTTTAATTGATGAGGCCGGAGTGTATATTCCTCCAGAAGAAGATCCACAATATACATATCAATCGCTTACAATTTCATCTATTAATGCGACGACAGACCCTTGGTCTGGTACTACCCGTGTTATTACAGGAAGTAATCAAACAATTACTATTTCACCAACAGATCCACAATTAACATTAGCATTAGATAATGGTATTGATATTACTTCTCAATTGGTTGGTGGAACTCCAACAAATACTTATACAGTAACTACACAAGTATCTGGGGCGAGCTATGGATTTTAGCTTAACTCATCTACTGGATATTATGTATCTACGAATGACGGAGTCAATAAATCCGCATCAGTCGCGCGATTAAATATGGATTTTGAAAGTGATTGTATTGTTACTATTCAATATATTAACTATGCTGAAGCTTCATATGACTACGGTATGTTTGGTAAACTTGATACTGCGGTCGCAACAGATGGTTTAACTGCTTCCAGTGGATCATCATCTCCGTCAGATAGTACATCAAATTATCAATTAGCTATGGCTTCAAATAGTTCAAGTGCGCAAACTATATCATATACAGTGCCTGCAGGAGAGCATTTTATTGATATTAAATATGGTAAAGATGATGCTACTAATAGTAATAACGATAATTTATAGTGGAAAGTATCGAGCATTGAAGCAACTTCAACTGGAGGAGATTATACATATACATTAACAAATATTACTCAAAAACACAGTTTAATATTTATTTTTGGTAATGTTAATTATTATTTTATTACTTCTTCTGGTACTAATTGTAGATTATTTCCGGATGGGTAGTCTGTAAAACTAGAAGGGGATGGATATAAATTAAATATTATTCCTAATAATATTACTGATACTGTAAGTATTACTGATAATAACATTGATAGAACGTCTTTATTAGTTAGAGAAGATGGTTTTGATAAAAATAATAATCCTGCGGTTAGTTATAAATATAGTTTATCGAATATCCAAGCTGCACATAATTTAATAATTACTTGCGTTGCAGCTGCAATTCCTCAATATTTTTATATTAAACAAAATGGAGAGTGGATTCAAGTTACAAAAATTTATTTAAAAGAAGATGGACGATGGGTTGAATAGGAGCTTTCTTATTTAAGTGATAATAATATAGATTATTTGAAACATATTACTTAATAGAAAGGAGAAATAATATATGGAAGGTTTATTAAAATTGTTTTATCCAAATGGAACTTTTTCTATACCTTCTTTAATATTTTCTATTATATTAGTTTTTGTTGTTATAAAAGCAATATATGAAGCAATAAAATGGATTATTGATAAATTAAATGTATATCATAAAGCAAAAACAACTAAACAAGAAGAAAAAGAAAAAATAGAAATGCTAGAAGAGCATGATAAACAGCAATTTGAAGAAATAAATAAACTTGAAAGTGAAATAAATAAAATTATTATGCTATTAGAAAATATAAAAGAAAATTAGTCCAGTACTATTAGAGAGACTAATAAAGGAGTTATTTTTAGAATTTATCACGATGTTGTAAAACAAGGATCTATATCGCAAACAGAATTAGATAGATTTATGGAAGCTGTGTAGATATATAAAAGAGAGGGTGGAGATGGCATCGTAGATGAAAAGATTTGTCCTGAGGTTTTAAAATTTCCAATAGAAAAGAAATATTAAAAAATAAAAGGGGATACCTTAATGGTATCCCCTTATTTTTATTTTATACAATCATATCGCTTTGAATTAAGTTTTTCCATCATAAGTTCATATCCAGTTTTACCAGACATAATTGTTTCAAAAAGTACTGGCGAAAAACCAGATACATAACTGATGCGGCCATTGCCGATCATTGGAATATTGTTCTGACGAGCATCAACATTCCAAAAGATAAGATTAGGTAATTCTAATCCATATCTTTTCCATCTATCCGCAATTGTTTCAAGTAAAGTTTCTACGTTTTCTGTATCTACATAATCGTGTGAATGCCAGCTATTAACAGCTTCATCAAATTCCATATCAGAAATAATAATGATATTTTTTGGAATATCTTCTTTCTTCGTTGATAAGGATTTTGCAACATTAAGCATTAAATCAAATACTGCTTCAATATTAGTATTATCACAAAGATTGGTGCGATAAATTCTTTCAACTTTATCACAAAAATCTACACCATCAGTCTCAATTAATTGCGGCCTTGACGCAAAGCTAATATATTTATTAGCGAAAGGTCCGTGGTTATGTTCTGCGCAATATAATCCAAGTGAAATGGCAACATTAATAGGCGCAGATCTTAATTCTGAAACCATAGATCCAGATGTATCAACCACTGCGATTCCATTAAAAGCCGCGTTATTGAAATAATCTGTTAAATTATCCCAATATTTATTAATCATTAAACGATTAGTATCTTCCAGGTCTTCTGGAACATTGCTCCATCTATTGCGCCAGGTAAATTTAATAGCTTCAGATACGCATTCATATGGATAAAGAGTCTTTGCGTTAACGGTTTTAGTATTGTCTTTAGCAAAATCCGCATATGATTGAACGTTTGCTTTTTCACGTTCTAAATCGTGGCGAGCAAATGCGTTTTTATACATTAAACCAGCTTTAGATGGAATTTTATCAAATTCAATTTCGTCCCATCTATTTTCAGACATTAATCGTTCAAGTACATTAATCCTTTCTCTTAGGATAGATAAAGTTTTTCTATATTGACGAGATGTCATATGAAAATATTTACGAGTAATAGTTCCCATTCTGCGGCTAAATTTGCTGGAAGTATTTTCAGATTTCAGCCATTTAGCTAATAAAGAAGGGGTTTGGCATTCTAAATCTAAAGCAAATTGCTTTTTCATAATTTGAAATGCGTCTTTTTCACAAGGAGTATCTATGAAAATATACATATCGTCCCATCTACCAAACTCTGGTACATATTGTAATAATGGACGAGCAACCTCAGGATAGTATACTGATAGCCATCTCATACAAGAACGAAAGAATCTTCTTTCTCCTTGTCCACCTCGCACATCACGAATATAAAACAAACATTTTAAAGCGTATACGGGATTTTCTTCATATGCCTTTTTAAAAAGCATAATAACATCCATATCACTACGTTTGCGGAAAGCCGCCCCCATAGCAAAAAGATCTAATAATGCTGAACGAGTTGTTTTATGTGTAATAGCTCCATTTTCTGTGTGCGTATAATTTGTTGCGTTTGTTAAATTATTAATAAAAGTATTCATATTTATCTTCCTTTTTTTAATACCAATTTTCTTCTATCGTGGCAATTAATTCACCCTTAGATAAGGATTTTGGTCCCACTGTATATGTTATTGTTGGAAACTCTAAATTATTAATAAAATCTATAAATTCATCAACTGTTTTATCACTATTGTTTTTAATAAAATAATTACTTGAAATCGCTCGATTTAAATCTAGTGAAGCTTTTCCTGCGTTTCCTCCAACTCTTTGTATTCTAAAGTCGGCTTGATCTTTTGTTGTAAAGCTAAACAAATCAGTTGTTGTTTTTAATTTTTCTTTTTTTCGAATAGTTTTTTGTTTTTCCCACACTTGAAAAACACATGGAACATAAATCGTGGTTTTATCTTTTAAATCAAAAGGAGTTGAATCAAGAATTAACTCATCTTTTAATGAGAAATGTAAATCCAATTGATTTTGTATTGAACTTTTTTTAAAAGATAATGGTAGAATAAAAGCAATTGTGTTACAAAATTTAGCAGCTTCATTAAAAAATGCTATAGCTAATTTATTTTGTTCTCCAAAAGGTGGGTTTCCACATACAAGTATATTTTTACCATTAAATTGTTTTTTATCTAGGCTTAACCAATCAGCTTTAATGATATTATCTGCCATTGGATAGATATCATATGATAAACAGTTGGGCAGATATTTTGAAAAGTTTCCAGTTCCAGCACTTGGTTCAATAATACAATCATATTGTGAAAGATCTAATAATGTTAAACAATTTTTTACAACATTTTCAGGAGTATAAAATCTATCTAATGGATCTTTTTGTCCATTGCTTTTAGTTTCTTTAGGCATAAGTTTCTCCTTTATAATTCTATTTGATATTTTGGAAGAAATTCTTTAAAAAAATTAGTTTTATTTATTGAACACTGCCACCTTTTTTGCGCTTTATGATCGCGTTTTCCATTTAATGTAATAAAACCAGATGTATTTTCTTTCCAAAATTTAACACATTTTTTTCTTAATTCTGTCCATTTTTTATCATCTTTTTTATCATTTGATACTGCCTTAAGACAATTTTTTAATTTTGTTTCAAAATTCTCTAATGGCATAAAATATGACAACCAATCCTCTTTAGGAATGTATAATGTATAAATTTCATCAGTATCACTAACAGTTAAAGTTTCATAAAAATCTACAATAAGATAAAAGTCTTCTTCAACTGATGCTTGTCGAAATACATCTGCTAAATCTATCGCATTTCCTTTTTTTATATGTTTAATAGAAACAGGATGCCCATTTAACTCGCCATCCCATTTATCTGTATATGTTTTATTAGATCTATTTACTCCAAAGGTCTTTTCTACATATTCTTCAAATGCAAAACCAGCCCATTGTCTTTCAGCCATATTATCTCCTTATAAATAGATTTTGAGGACTGGGTTAAGCCAGTCCTCGCCATAAAATAGATAGGAATTTAAAGAAAGAGGAAAACAAAATTAAAAAATTTGTTTTCGGTATATATATAAAAAAATATATATCTATTTAAAACAAGACGGGGTAATGGACTTGAACCATTTCAAAATTGTTTTACAGAACCAATTTTTTTATCCTACGTGTAAATTGCTGAATCCGCCTTTAATATTAGGGCGCTGGGGGTCGAACCCAGATTACCTCCTGCAGAGGGATATCACGGTTTTAGAGACCGGTGCACTACCATTATGCTACGCCCCAATGGTATTAAAATCTTGATTCTAAATTATCTAAATGTTTTTCTGCTTTTTTTAATGCTTCGTCTGCATTCTTTAAGTAATCGCACACATCATTCATTTTTTCCATCATTTTTAGATATTTTTCTGTATACTCATTATATTTTTTAAGTGCTCTTTCTCTTCTCTTAATAGCAACTTTTACATTACAACGAGCAGCCGCCAAAGCTTTGCCGTCATCCAAATCAAATTTGTCTTCTGGACTGCACTTTGCCATGCCTTTAATTGGCTTTCCCGCATAAGTAGAAACTGCTATAACCTTACTTTTATTATCCGTATAATATTTATAATTATTAAACATATGCTTTCTTCCTTTAAATTAATTCTATATATATTATATATTATTTTTTTTAAAAAGTCAAGAATAAAAAAAAGAAGGCCTAGCCTTATTGCTAAACCTTCTTTTTATTTTTTTTATATCCAAGCAGAATATTCGCAGTAATGTCACCTAAAACATTTACTGTAGTATATCCTGCATCTAATGCTCTATAAATTCCTGCATATAATCCAATGAATGAAAGTGGAATACCTAAAATACTTAATAATGATATATCAAATACTATTCCTCCGCCAGATATACCAGGAGCACCTATTGTTAATAGCAATGCTACAAATAATATAATTAAAAATGAACCAATGCTCATTGGCATACCCAACATTTGCATATTGAATACAGCCAATAAAGAAAATGATACTGCACAGCCGCACATATGGACAGTGCTTCCAAAAGGAATAATTAAATTAGTAATTTTTTCTGAAATTCCAAATTCTTCATTACAAGTTTTTACTGTTAATGGTACTGTTGCCGATGAAGAACAAGTTGTAAAAGCCATATATAAAGGTTTCCGTATCTTTTTAATATATTTTATTGGATTAATTCCTGCATAAATCCACACTGGTATTATCATTGTGAGAATTGTAACCACAATACAGCCAGCATATGCTGCAATGATATATGTTAAAGCCGTTGAAAAAACTTTATTACCATATTTAACAACTGCTCCATACATTAATGAAAACACACCAAAAGGAGTTAAATATAAAATATAATATAAAACATTATTTACAACTTTATTTAAGTTATTAAAAGATTTTGAACCATATGGTCTTGTTCTTGATAAACCAAATCCAACAGCAAAAGAAATAATAATTATTGGTAATAAATTATTACTAAGTATTGGTTCTAAAATATTTGGCGGGAATAATGAAATTAAAAACTAATCAAGTGAAGAATAAATAATATCTTGTGTTAAAGGAGCATCTATAATACTAAAACCGACTCCTGGTTTAATAACACCCCACAATAACATACACCATAAAAATGAAAAAATATACATAGATAAAAATACAATTATCATTTTAGTGGTCATTCTCTTAATTCCATGATTTTTATAATTTGCGACTGCACTTGAAATATTAAAGAATAAAACAGGAACAATAATTAGTTTTAATAAATTCATATATATTATTCCCGCAAAAGCTACATCATCTGCAAACTATGGTATGAATATTCCGCATATAATGCTTAGGACAAAAACAATGAGTGTTATTAATCCTAACCGTTTTTCCATATTTGATCTCCTCCATCCTATCTATAAAAAAAGAAGCCATAAGGCTTCTTCTAAGTGATGCGCGAGGCGGGACTTGAACCCGCACGAGGGTTAGCTCAAGGGATTTTAAGTCCCTCGTGTCTGCCGATTCCACCACTCGCGCTCAAACCGCATAATTAATACTGCTAATCATACTTAATTTTGAATAATCTATATATGATGTTTCTTTGCTCCAATTATCTTTCACTTTTAAAAAGAACATAGTTTTTTTATTACTTAAAACAATTTCTTTATATCCAATAATTAAAACAGAATGATTTTGATAATATTTTCTTCCATCATTAGATAAATTTAATATAATTGGGACATCTTTATTTATTAACTTTTTAATTAAATCAATCGTATATCCAATACTTTTTAAATAAGCTGAATAACAAGTTTTCTTAATCTAATATCTTTTTAAAACACTTTGCATTAAGCAACGAATAACTAGCGGGTTTGTTCCAATATTACCCTTATAACCTAACTTTGTGGCTATTCGTTCTATTTCATTATATATGTCTTGAACACTATTTTTTTTAGTATAATATAATAATAAAGCGGTCATTGAGGTTAAAGTACAATCCTAATCTTGACCATAATTTCTCTATAATAATCCTAATACATTTGAAATTTCTTTTTCTGATTTAACAGAAAATGGATAAACACAATACTATCCAAGATTGTAGTCTGTTAATTGTTTAATCATTTTGCTACCTTCTTTCTTACTTCCTATTATGGTAGTTTTTTAATTAAAAAAGAACTAGTGGGTAGAAAAACGGGCTTGGTCTGCAAAAAGGAAACAAAAATGAAAAACAAACTTTTCAAGAGAGAGTGTAATGACGAAAGACAAGCTTGATGTAAAAGACTCCCGAACTAGTTATAGTCTTTTGTTTCTATATCACTGTATAGAAAAGGGTTTTAATCAGTAGCCTAATAACCATATCTTATTAGGATCCCCCATACTGACCTTCGAGTAGCGGGAGTTGGATTTGAACCAACGACCTTTGGGTTATGAACCCAACGAGCTTCCGGACTGCTCCACCCCGCGAGTCACCTCTGTGAGATTTGAACTCTACGTCTCCGCCTTGAGAGGGCGGTATCCTTTCCACTAGACGAAGAGGCGAAAATAAAACGACAATAGTCACGTGAGAACCTTGTATATTTTTATCTCTCATTCCAGCTACAAGGGTCTTTAGTAATAATTGCAATCACTAAAAACGCGTGACACGAAAAATTGGATTACCAAAAACCAATAGTTCTTATTGTCTAACAGCTTTTATATAATTTCCCATACCTTGGTTTTTAAAGCAGGAAACTATATATCAACACACCATTAGGTACTGTATATGGTTTTGAGTGGCACCTGTGGGGTTCGAACCGCACATTTCCGGTCTGAGAAACCAGCGACCTATTCCATTTAGTCGAAGGTGTCATAATAAGTCGGAACACCGGGAATCGAACCCGAATCACTGGTTTATAAGACCAGCGCACTCACCATTGTGCTATGTTCCAATAATGACAATGACTCGGCGAGGAAACATACCTCATGTTGCGCATTGTTTTCTTTTGCCTCGGTTACCAACCTTAATGCCATTGTCAAACAGGACGATTAGGACTCGAACCTAAACCAAGAGTTTTGGAGACTCCTATGCTACCAATTACACCATCCCCCCGTGGATTTCTTTCCTTAACTTTATATATATATTATATTATATTTTTTTTAAAAAATCAATTTAAGATTTTTTATTTTAAATTATAAAGATTTAATTTGAATAGCATCAATAGGAGAACCTATCATTCCAGCATATCCATTTTCTTTATCGTTATAATTTGCGGTTGCTGTTTTAACCCAAGGCAACCAAATCTTCTCTTTTCTTAAATGAACTCTATAAGCTGCTGGTTTATCAGATTTAAGAATAAATGCGTCGATCGGTCTATGTGCCTTTCCCGCATAATCTGTTCTATTCTTTACTTCTGGGAGCCATCTTGAATCAGGATATGCTTCAGAAGCATCGCCCTTCCACATATGAACCGCATATGTAACATTACCTTTATCACAGCTTACATATACAGCATCAACATCGTGTCCAAATAACCCAGCATAATCAGCGGTATTTTTAACATTTGGAAGCCATTTTTTCTGTACGTCGTCCCATACTTGATATGTAAATATGACATTAGGATTAGATGAACCACCGCCATTATCTGAGCCAGAACCTGGTAATTCTGCATTCAGATATGGTTCTGGGTCAATTTTCTAGCCATTTGCTCTACGAATTTCGAAATGAAGATGTCCACCATAACTAGTTCCAGTATTATCCATATATCCTAAGACCTAGCCTTTATTAACTCTTTGTCCATAAGAAACAGATACATAACCATATGCTAAATGAGCATACATAGTATACATTCCATTATCATGTCTTAAAAGAACATAATTACCATAACTACCATATTCAAAACCAGTGCAGTTAGTTCTAATATCAACAACTGTTCCAGCAGTATGAGCAGTAATCCATGCTAAAACATTATAAGAACCATTAAATCCAGTTAAATCAACACCTTCATGGTCATAATTATAACCTCTCTAGCCATTAATATGATAAGGCTAAGTCATAGATGTTGTTCCACCTTGGATAACTCTTGTTGTAAGTGCCATTATTTCTCCTCCTTAAAAATCTCTTTAAAAGACTCTGGGTCTTTTAATTCAAGGTTTACACCCTTCTCAGGAGTTACTTCTTCGTGAACGTTCTCTTCTTTTTGAAGAACTTCATCAAATACTTTCATAGCTTTTTCCTCCTTTTAAACTTAAACATCAAAAAACGCAAGGCTCAACCCTTGCCGCAGAGATCGCATCTCTGGAGTTCCTCGACTTTTGATTTTCACTGGTATCGAGTGTAGGGACCTCTATGGATATGACTGCGTCACTCCAGCCCACGCAAAAACCTTGGGCAAGGATTTACACCTTGCATGATGTTGATATTGCACCTTGCGCTCCCGGGAGTCGAACCCGGAAACTCACAGACTCGAACTGTTTCCTCACAACACCTTTCGACCATCTACTTTAGCGTCTACCTATTCCGCCACCAAGATAAACACTTGCAGTAGGAGTTGAACCTACCCTACCCCTGGTGGGGCGTGCTAACCAGACACTATACAAGTGGGATTACCTGGGGTGTACACTGCCCCAGGTCAATAGTAATTACTAATTAAAAGAAATTGAAAAAATCAAACGGATCATTCAGTGTCATATGAAATGCACCATAATCCTTACAGAAGGAAGCCAGTGTCTTATGGTATTCTTTCTGAGCCTCGATTACCTTATGATAAGCTGCTTCAACTTCTTTAGCACGATCAGCTCTTCTTTCGGCGAGAGCTGCCTTTCTAGCTTTTTCTGCTTCGATGGCTTCATCGTGCTCTTTTTCAGCTGCGAGGCATTCGTCTACACTCGCATATTCTTTCCCTGTTTTTTCAGAAATAATTCTCATTTGAAATTCCTCTCTTTCATTTAAAAATTTTTTCTTTAAAACATAGCTATGTTATAGCGGGCCGTCGTGAAAGCCCGCAGTTGGGGTAACCGGATTTGAACCGACGACCTCTTGATCCCAAATCAAGCGCTCTACCAAACTAAGCCACACCCCATTATTAAGGTTTTTGCCAGCATCCGGATTACCTTAAACCTAACTTTACGACAGGCTGGTGCGTGTTCCTTCTTCTCGAGTGCGGTGTATGGAACAAACCGCTATTGTCCTAGTGAGACTCGAACTCACACCTCTGCCCCATCATTGGCAGCGTGCTACCTTATTACACCATAGGACGAACTTGACTGGCCGTCGCCATAGCACCGTCGTGCGCCAAGGTTTTTACATATTAACCCAATGTAAGCAAGGGGGTTGTTAATTTTAAATTCTCACTTTAATCTTCTCTGTTCTGGCCCATGGCACCAGGCTAAGTAAAATTAACAAAATCTTAACGTGACCTCCGGGGGATTCGAACCCACCATTTCGAGATTGAAAGCCTCGGGAACTAGCCAATTATTCGAGGAGGCCAAATATAACATGGCTTTATTCCTTTTCGTTAATACCATGTTAAAGCGACTACGGCTTACAGCTTATTGGGAATAGTCTGTGTTAAAATAAAATATTAAATTTTATTTTCTTTGTTCATTATAATATATTTTTTTTAAAAAATCAATTAAGGCCACTCGCCCAATGGCTTTCCGAGTTTCCCTACTTCGACATCTGTGTTATAGTACACTCCACTAGTTGCTGGACCAGTGAGAACTTCAGAAGCAATATCCTGATATAAAGTACTAATAACTCCATGACAATCATTCAGATTATCAGCAAAGAACTGTACAACATGGTTTTTAAATACAACATATGTTGAAGAAATCCACTGATAACCGTCCTCACATGGACACATAGAATATGCATAAGCAGGATTATTATAAAAAGCTGTATCAAACAAGTCAACCTTAGAAGTGAAAGCTCTATTGCTTGGAGTTCCATCAATAGCAATTTTTAAGGTAACTCCGCCATATTTGATTTCCTCTGGCAGAATCTGTTGTAAAGCAGCAACCTTATCACCATTATTACAAGCAAGAACGATAGATGGAGCATCGCTTCCCCAATTTACATTACAAGCAATTTGAGGATCTCCATCAAACAATGCTTCTACCTTGCGAATAAAAATAGACCAAGGTGGAAGAAGCTTTAATCTTACATCTGTCATATAAGCCCTCCTTAATATATTAAAATGAAAAACGGAGCCTATAGGATTTGAACCTATGCGCCCAGAAGGACCTAAGAGTTTAGCAAACTCCCCTCTTCACCACTTGAGTAAGACTCCAAATTAATCAATATCTTCTTCTAAGTCAAGCTCTTCTTTTTTAGTTTTAAAAGTTTTGACTTGAATTTGCTGGTTTTTCGCTTTTTTATTAAAGCGAGCAAACCGCGCAAAATCAGTATCATTTGACTTTGTGTATTTTGTGTCAGCCTTAAAAGGCTTTGGTTCTTCCTTTTTCTTTTTTCCTTTTGGAAGAATAGTTTTTAATTCATTAAAACTATGAAATTCTTTTGTCATTTTAAAAATTCCTTTTAAAAAAATTTTTTTATACCCCGAGAGAGAATCGAACTCCCACCTTAGCGTCCGTAGCGCCACGTTCTATCCATTAGACTACCAGGGTTCAATATCTCAGAGTGGAATCGAACCACTATCGAGGGTTTAGAAGACCCTTGTTCTTTCCATTAAACTACTGAGATAAGTAGTTCGCCTCACACGCAACGGAGAGTGAGGGACTCGAACCCCCAAACCCTCACGGGTCAACGGTTTTCAAGACCGCCCGACTACCAATTATCACAACTCTCCAAAATATATAGATACTGGTATTGCCATTTTAGTCAGTCAGGCGCGCCCCCACATATGTGAGGACGCGGAGAGAATCACTGAAGCCACTCTCACTTCACAGTACCTATAAGCGACTCAAAAGGGACTCGAACCCTCGGTCTCCAGATCGACAGTCTGGCGCATTAACCAACTATGCTACTGAGCCATATACGGCCTTAAGGTCAGCCAACCGCACATCCTTGCCTCTTATACAGATTTCAGAAATTTGCTACCTGGTTCTGAGCAACGAGGCCCAGACTTGAACTGAGAATGAGAGGATCAAAACCTCTTGTGTTACCTATTACACCACCTCGCTATATTTAAAAGTGGGGAAGAGTGGATTCGAACCACTGAAGGCATTGCCAGCAGATTTACAGTCTGTCCCCTTTGGCCACTCGGGAACTTCCCCAATTAAATTTCTGTATGGGTACTTAATAGTTTTTCCCAAATGTCTTTCTGTTCGTCAAAAAATACAAACCCATCGCAAGCTATTGCTTTATCTAATTGTATTTCTGCGATGGTGCAATCAGAAAAACGATCTTCTATTTTAGCTACAGCATCACCATATGAGGTTGCTCCAATAGTGCCGCAGCATATGATATAATCCTCATTGTTACTTATAAAATCATTCCAATATTTAATTTTCCAAAAGTAAGTATCAATCATATTATATCTCCTATAATACTGAAGGAGGGACTCGAACCCTCAGAATCTCGGGTTTGAGCCGAGCGCATATGCCATTCTGCTACTTCAGCTCAATAGGTCAGGAAGGAATTGAACCTTCAACCTCTTGCTTATGAGACAAGCGCTCTAACCATTTGAGCTACAGACCTAAATAGTGCGAAAAGATGGAATCGAACCATCGACCTCTTGTTTATCAGACAAGTGCTCTAACCAACTGGGCTACTTTCGCATAACAAGTCATAATACCCCAGGAGGGATTTGAACCCCCAAATTTTAGTTCCTAAGACTAACGCCTATTCCAATTCGGCTACTAGGGCTAAGACAAAGGGTTTCCCGCGTAGCAACAGTTATCCCTTCAAAATGCGTGTAAAGTCGAACGCATATGCACTTGAAGCCATAAGCTACTTAGGCCGAGCCGACAGAGGGACTTGAACCCCCAACAGGCTGATTACAAATCAGCTACTCTACCAATTGAGTCATATCGGCAAAAAGGTATTGGGCAAGGATTTGTGTTTTTCACCTTGCATAATAAGTCCTCACGTTTCAACGCATCTCCACGTTCTACTCCTTATTTCTCTAAACGATAAGCGTCTACCTATTCCGCCACCAATACCATTTTATAATTAAGCGAGGAAGAGTTGTGGATGTCTGTCCACCTCTTGCTACGGGTTTCATTATGGAGAGGTACCTTAACGCCGTAGAGCTTATAATGTTAAGGATTCATACTGCGTACACCTACATACTCCGCCAACTCGCTTAATTGTAATTTGTAGACCATGCGATTCTGTCCATACCCGCCGCTGTCTTAATCCTTTATTCGGGGACTTCCGCGAGGTAGCTACTCCTCACCAGCTAATAGCACATCAATCTCTCTAGGGCTGTGCAGTTCTGCCCTGAATCGCGCACCTTGTACTTCGGAATGGTCTGAACGGGAATACCAGGATTCGAACCTGGATAGTGCGGTTAACAGCCGCAAGTCTTGACCGTTGGACGATATTCCCTTATTTCATCTTTATTATATATATATTATATAATAATTTTTTTAAAAAATCAATTTTCTATCTTCTAATTTTAGGCAAAAAAATAAGAAGTAGATAATTGATACCTACTTCTATTTTTCTAAGTTGAAACAGAAGTTTGAGTATCTTCACTATTTGAGTGCCTCGAACAGGGCTGCTCAGAATCTATCTCGATATTTTTACAAAAATAATTAAAATCTCAAAACATTCTCCATCAACTTAATATGTAAAAGATAGGTTTGCTTCGCCTTCTTATATAGCGTTTGCCGCTTAGCCACATATCACTGACCCGCATATCTTATAGACGCCGAGGTTGAGTGCCGGTGGTAGTTGAA
>JAEEGL013244577.1_pt1 | contig 20682 bp, 27 predicted proteins | sample 9134231 | NCBI WGS metagenome assembly JAEEGL01 (sample SAMN16246548, study PRJNA631951) | gut metagenome | biome: gut microbiome; feature: rumen; material: fiber-attached | host: Bos | place: Iran: Karaj | collected 2018-10
ATTAAAATATTTATTGACTATTTCTTTTTTAAGATTAATATCATAGTGTTTTCCCATAAAAATAACATCTCCTTTTCTTGAGATGTTATTTTATATTATTGTTCTCTTTTTTTAAAGTGTCCAAAATAGGGTTCACTTCAAATAACTCTCTTTTCTTTTTACTTCAAAGTTGGTTTAACTTGAGGTTGAACAGTATTTAAGTATTGAGCTAAAGCTTCTAAGCTGTCTACTACAACAACTCCGTTTTTAGCAACTAGTTTCATAGTTTTAAGAGCACACTTTAACATATGTCCTTCAAACTTCTTTCCACCAGCTTCTGTAAGTACACAAAGTACTGTTCCTTCAGGTTTCTTATTACTATCATCAGTAACTTCTACGAAGCTATAGAAACCTTCTCCCTCAGGAGTAATAACATATACACATATGTCATCAGTCTCCCTGTGGAAGTCTTCAACCTTTTGAGCTTCTTCATTCCATGCTCCTGGAGGTAGTTGAGGGTTGAAAAACTCAACACGTTCACTTAATTGTGGAATTAACTCACTTCTCCAAGTAGAGTCACCACATGTTCCTCCTAAAAATACTTTTACTTTTTCCATATCTCATTCCTCCTTTAAAAAAATTTTGATAAAGGCCTTGTATGGTAAAGTAAAGCACAAAAAAGACAAGACCTTTATATTAAAAGTCTTGTCCAAATAGATAAAAATCTATTCTACTGATGCGGGTGAAACCAATTGACGCATCAGTACATTGAAGGACTACTCCCTTTCAACGATTATCATTATACCAAAAAATCGCATAAATATCAAATTTTCCTCCTATTATGATATAATAAAATCGAAGGGAGTAGTCCTAAAATGAACGAAATAAAATGTCCAAATTGTGGAAAAGTATTCCAAATAGATGAAAATGATTATGCATCTATTATTAAACAAATAAGAGATAAAGAATTTAATGAAGAATTAAAAAAGATTGAAGAACAAACTAATAAAGATAAACAAAATGAAATAAAACTCTTAGAAGCACATTTAAAAGAAGAACAAAATAAAAAAGACTTAGAAATAATAGAATTAAAAAATAATCTAAAGAATATCGAAGAGAATACTAAAAATAAAATAGAAAAAGAATATAATGAAGAATTAAATAATAAAAAAATAGAATTAATTAATTTAGAAAATAAAATAGATAACTTAAAAACAGAAAATGAATTAAAAGAAAAAACTTTAAAAGAAACATATGAAACTAAATTAAAAGATAAAGATGAACAAATAGCATACTATAAAGATTTTAAATCAAAACAATCTACTAAAATGATAGGTGAATCATTAGAACAACATTGCCAATTAGAATTTAATAGATTAAGACCATTATTTAAAAATTCTTATTTTGAAAAAGATAATGATGCAAAAACAGGTTCTAAAGGAGACTTTATCTTTAGAGATTATGATGAAGAACATAATGAAATAGTATCTATTATGTTTGAAATGAAAAATGAAGCAGATGAAACAGCAACTAAACATAAAAATGAAGACTTCTTAAAAGAATTAGATAAAGATAGAAAAGAAAAGAATTGTGAATATGCAGTCTTAGTATCTCTTCTAGAAATAGATAATGAATATTATAATGATGGAATAGTAGATGTATCTCACTTATATCCTAAAATGTATGTAATAAGACCACAATTCTTTATACCATTAATAACATTAATAAGAAATATATCTACTAAAACATTAGAATATAAAAAAGAATTAGAATTAATAAAGAATCAAAATATAGATATAACCCACTTTGAAGAAAATATTAATCTATTTAAAGAAGGATTTAGTCGTAATTATAGACTAGCTAGTGAAAGATTTGCTAAAGCAATAGAAGAAATAGATAAAACAATAGAACATTTACAAAAGACTAAAGAAAACTTATTAAAAACAGATGATAATTTAAGATTAGCTAATAATAAAGCAGAAGATTTAACTATTAAAAAACTAACTAGAAATAATCCTACTATGAAAGAAATGTTTGAACAATTAGAAAAAGAAGAAGAGGAAGAAATAGAAGATGAGTCTAATTAATATATTAAAAGAAATATTTAAAAAAGAAAATAATAATTATAACAATAATATACCATCTACATATGAAGATGAACTATTTAATCAATATGGGTACTGTAATCAATTTAATAAACATATAACAATCTATTTTATAGCAGATACACATAATTATTTAGCATATAATGATAAAATGAAAGAAGAAATAAAAGAAGCTAATGAATGTGATTGTTGTATTCTATTAGGTGATCACTCCGCAGGAGATTTAGAAGCTATTACTAGTATAGTAACAGTACCTATCTATGGCATATTAGGTAATCATGATCACTGGCATCTATTTGATAACTTTAATATTACAGATATAAATGGTAAAGTAATTGAAGTAAATGGAGTAAAAATAGCCGGCTTAGCAGGTAGTTTTAAATATAAAAATTCACCATCTAGTTGTTTATATACTCATGAAGAATCTATTAATATATTAGATCAATTAGAACCAGTAGATATCTTAGTAACACATGATAAAGCTTATCTAGAAGATAGTACAGATACAGTACATAATGGCTTAAAAGGTATTACATATTATATATATAAAAATAAAACACCTATACAAATACATGGCCATATTCATGAAGAAAAAGAATATTATTTAAAAAATAATACTAAAGTATTATCATTATATCTAAATAAAAAGATAAGATTCTAATACCAAAATTTGCTTATATTAATAATAAATAGTATAATCAATAATAGGTGATTGAGATGAACAAAGTAATAATGATATTATCCTTAATATTCTTACCTTTACCTGTTTCATTAAGCATCTGTTATACAATAAAGAAAAAAGAAGATAAGAATAAAGTATATACAATAGAACAACCTACACTAGAAGTGTAAATCTAAAAATAGAAAAGTAGTAATACTTTTCTTTTTATTTTATAATTATTATAGGTGGTACTATGAATCCAGAAGAAACTAAACAAGAATTAGAAGAACAAAAAAAAGATGATAAAAGAATGATTATAATACTATGTAGTATCATTGGCATAATAATAGTATTTGTTATAGTAGGAGCTATAATAAATAGACATAATCCAAAAACTCCATATTATATTATTAAAGGAGAAGAATCTAATACACCAAAGAAAGAAATAAAAGAAGATGAAGAAGAAGAGGAAGAACCAAAAGAAGAAATAGATCCTAATGAAAATCCTTTTCCGGAAGTAGAACTTAATATAGAAAAAGTAATAAAAGAATATGAATTAGATAATCTAAAAGATATAATTAATGAAGATAAAGACTTATTTAAACAATATGCTTATACTATTATAAATAATAATAAAATAGCATATAAAAAAGAATTATTAGATAGTTATATAGTAATATATAAAAATAAAGAACAATTAGATCTAAATAGTTTAATAAATTCATTAAAAGAATTAATGGTAATAGAAATAGAAGAACAAATCGATACTAATACTACAAGTAATTCTTATGATGATGGTATTACATGTATTAAAATATTAAAAGGAAGTAATAAAAATACTATCTATCAAGAAATAATGCATTTTCTAGATAATAGATTAATAGGTAAATCAGAAATATATACTGTATGTTATGAAAATGGTAAATATCTAAATAAAATAGAAGAATGTACTAAAACAATAAAACTACCAATAAGTAAATTAATAACAGAAGCAGGAACAAAAACTAATATAGCAAGATATTTTAATACTACTATAGATTCTAATACTAATTTAACAAATATTTATAATCTATTAGCTTTCATACTAGGAGAACAAAAACTAAATGAAATCTATTTTAGTAATTCATCAGTAATAGATCTATTCTTAGAAATGAATAAATATGGTATATCACAAGAAGAATTTATAGAATTTATTAATAATACAAATGACTTAATAAATAAAGAAACATTTACTAATGAAGAAAAAACAGAAGAAGAATATCTAATAAGAATACTAAATACAATAGATACTCTTTATCAAAGAAAATATGGTCATGGTTGGGAAGAAGACAAAGAATTCTCTTTCTTAATGAGAATAGTATATAATCATACCCAATATTATAAAGAAGAATCTAATATTAATAATTATTTAAATATAGCTAATTTTGCAGAAGGAGAAAAACAAATAATCCAAAATAAAATAGAACTAAATACAGATCAAGAACTAACTAATGATAAATATTACTTTATAATAAATGATAATAAAACCATCATAGGAATAGACAATCTATTAATAGAGTATGATATAAAAGAAAATAAAACTATAAATTATAAAAAGGACTAATCTAGTCCTTTTTATTATGATATAATAAATAATAGGAGTATATTATGAAAAATAAAATATCTAAAATTATTATAACAATATCTTATCTAATAATGTTAGTATTCTTTATTATGCTCTTAATGTCTAGACATGATATAAAAGCAGCTAACTATATAGTATTTAATATCATATCTCCTATAACTAGTTTATTATTTTATATAACACAATATATACCAATAACTATTAAATATATATTTCTATTTATAACACCTTTATTAATACTATTAACATATATATTATATGTATTAGTTAATAAAGCAGAAATAGTAAATAAACTATTATCAAGTATCTTATTTACTATATTTAACTTATTAATAAGTATATTTATAATTAAAATAACTATATTCTATATAATACCAACAACATCTAATATAGATGTATTCTATTTAACAGATTATAAATATAAAGAATATAAAGAAGAATTCTTTAATGAATATGTAGAATATATCTATAATCAAGTAGATACTTATTCTGATTTAATACCAAGAACTAATAATAAAATAGAACTAAATAATATAAATAAAATAGCTATTAATAATTTAAAAAATATAAAAGATAAATACCCATTCTTAAAAGGAGTATATCCTACTCATTATGGAAATATACCATATAATCAAACAACAACATCAACAGGATATACTAGTAATATAACATTCTCTATTAATATAATAGATGATCTAAATCCTATTGCAGAATTAAATAATATAACTCATGAATTATGTCATGCTAAAGGAATAGATAAAGAATCAGATGCAATATTTTGTACATATGAAGCAGATATCTATTCTAAAGATATAATATCTAATTATGCAGCATATTATGAAGTATTTACTAGAATATATGAAATATTATATTTCGCTAATAATAAATATCTTAATACTTATCAAGAATTAATAGATAATAAATGTATTAATAATAATTATGAAGAATTCTGTAATTATAACTATAAAGAATTAAGAGAAATAAAAAAAGAATCAAATAAATTCTATTTAAAAACATTCTATTTATCTAATCTAGATTATAGAAATAAAATAATAAATAATTTAAAAGAATTAAAAAACTTAAATATTAAAATATATAACAATAATTATAGTTTAATAGATATAGATAATATACCAGATATAAACTATATACATATCTTTATAGAAATAGATAATAATTATAATACAATACAAGAAATACTAAATAAAAATAAAGAATTATATTATCAAATAAGACAAGTAGATAATCAAGATATAATGTATAAAAGACCTTCTGGAGGTTTATCAATAGAAAGATATATAAAACAATTTGCAAAAAAGACTGAATTAACTAAAGATTATAAAACAGAAAATAGTTATTCAAGATCAATAAGATTATTATTAGAAAAATATGATTATGAAAAGAGGAATAAATAATTATGCCAAATATATTTGAATTAATAAATAATTTAAAAGATTATCAAAATGGAAATATCTCTGCAATAAGTATTGTTATGTATGTATTACAAGTAATAGCAATGTGGAAAATATTTGAAAAAGCTAGCGTTTCAGGTTGGAAATCCTTAATACCAATATATAACTATTATATATTATGTAAGATAGCTCATTTTAATTTCTGGATAGTAGTATTCTCTATAGTAATATTATTTATACCTATAATAGGAACATTAATAGGCTTACTATTATTAGGAATAAGTATATTATTAATAAATTATAAATTATCAAAACATTTTGGACATGGAATATTATTTGCATTAGGACTAATATTCTTCTCATCATTATTTTATTTAATATTAGGATTTGGTAAATCTAAATATAGAAAATAATGATATAATAAAAATGATAGGAGGTATTATGAAAAAGAATTATACTGGATATTTATACTTCTATGTACACTTTATAGTGGAAATAGTATGTTTTTTCTTTTTATCAAGAGTTACTAATAACTCAAGATTTGTATGGTTAATACCTTTTATATATGATGGAGTAGCATTTGTACCACAAAGCATAATAGGATACATAAGTGATAAATATCCTAAAATAAATATGGGTATAATAGGAACTATTCTCTTAATAATAACTTATTTATTATATGGATTAACTAAAATAGATATATATATTATTTTAATAATATTATGTTTAGGAAATGCTTTCCTACATGTAGCAGGAGCAGAAAATACATTAAAAACATCTAATGGTAAATTAGCACCATCAGCTATTTTTGTAGCAGGAGGATCATTTGGTGTTATAACAGGAAGACTACTAGCTACAACATCTATACATCCATTGATCTTATTAATACCAATAATATCAATGATACCATTTATCTTATTAGCAGATACAGAAGTAACAAATAAATCTAATTGTAAAAAGTTTAATTATACAAAAGAAAATATAAATCCATATTTAATAATATTTATAGCATTCTTTGTCGTAATAATGAGAGGATATATAGGATATGGAATACCAACATCATGGAATAAAACAACTATTCAAAATGTAATATTTTTCTTTATGATGGGCTTTGGCAAAGCCCTAGGAGGTATCTTATCAGATAGAATAGGAATTAGACGTGTAGCAATTCTATCTACCTTATTAGCAATACCATTTCTATGTATGGGTAATAATCATATGATAATATCTATTATAGGAGTAATGTTCTTCTCAATGACAATGTCTATTACTTTAGGAATATTAGTATCAGTATTACAAAAAACTCCAGGTTTAGCATTTGGTATTACTACCATAGGACTATTCTTAGGAACAGCACCTATCTTCTTTATTAAATTAACAATGAAAATAAATATAATCTTAATAATAATAGTATCTGTATTATGTTCTATATTATTAAGTTATGTATTAAAAAAAGAAGGTGATACATAATGAAATATATATTTAATCAAAATTATATAATAGGTCATAAAGTATTATTTTATATTTATTTAGCAATAATGATATTAATAATATTACTAACTATAATATTTATAGTAAAGGAAATAAGTAAAAAAGAATGATAATAAATAAATTACCATTTATAATGCTAAAATGTTTAATATGTACAATTATTATAGAAATAGTAATAGCATTAATATTAAAAATAAAAGATAAAAAAGATTTAATAAATATATTATTAGTAAATATATTAACTAATCCTATTGTAGTATCTATACCAGTATTAATATTATTTATATATGGAAAAAAATATAGTTATATAACACTATATATATTAGAAATAATAACAGTTATTACAGAAGGATTTATATATAAAAAAGTATTAAAATATAAAAAAATAAACCCTTATTTAATATCATTAATATTAAATATAGGATCTTATTTAATAGGAGAAATAATAAATAGAATATGAAGGAAGGAAGAAATATGAAAAAAATAATTAAAAGCTTATTATTAGTAGTATTATTATTAATCCCATATATCGTAAAAGCAGATATGGGAATGCCACCAATGAAAGAATATGAAGTAGAAGTTGTAAAGGATGAAATATATTATTACGATTATAGTGGTAATCCAAAAGGAACTATAGAAAAAGGAACCAAGCTAACAATTACGTATGGATGGGTCGACAATGGAGAAGAATATTTATATGGAGAATATAATAATAATTGGGTTTATATTAAATCAAAAGATGTTGTAACAAAAGAAGAATTTGGTATAGATGCTGAAGGAGTAGCTCAATATACACCTAGAAAAATAAAAGTAACAAAAGAATTAGAAGTAAAAAAAGGACCATCAGAATCTTTCGAAACAGTAGGAACTATAAAAAAAGGAGAATATGAATTTGAATATGTAACTCAAACTCCAATATATATTTATATTGATACAAAAGATGTAAAAGGTTGGATAAATTCTGAAGAAGAAGGAACAGAATTTGGTGGAATAACATATATAATACCAGTAGAAAAAGAAACTAAATGTGGAACAATACCAGCTAATTATGAATTTAAAGATATATGGTATGATAATATATACCCTAACAAAGTAACTGTAAAATATAAAGATTGTGATGTGGAATTAAACATACTAACTGATGTTTCAGTTGAAGAATTACATAAAAAAGTATATAAATCTAAAAAAGAAATAGAGATATATAAAAACATTGGAAATAATCTCGAAAAAGCAGACAAGACTATTCCAGAAGGAAAAGAATTTGTTTTAATATCAGATCAATTTGTAAAAAATCAATTTACTCAAGATGCAGAGTTTTATTACTATGTAGAATATAATAAAAAACAATATTGGATTACAGCAGATGATTTAATAAATAATTCTGAATTCGTCAAAGATTATGTAGAACCTAAAGAAAAAGATGATGAAGAAGAAAAAAAAGAAGAATCTAGTATTGATTCAAAAACAATTATTATTATCTGCGTAGTAGCAGGTGTGTCAATAGCATTAGGAGCACTTGTAACATTATTACTTGTTAATAAAAAGGGAAAAAAAGAGGATAAAATAGAAACACCTAAAGAAGAAACAAAAGAAGAACAAGATGAAAAAAAAGAGTAGTATATTAATTGTATTAATAATATTATTAATTCCCTTTATAGTAAACGCTAAAGAACAATCAGCAATAGGACAAGCATCATATGATGTTATTGTTGTAAATCCAAAAGGCGTTGAAACTTATACATATGAGGAAAACTTAGAAGTATATGAAACGATTGATAGTGGAACTATTATAATTATTCAAGATCAAGAAAAAATAGGAAATGATGTTTACCTATATGGAACTATCAAAGATACCCCAATAACTATCTATGTAAAAGAATCAGATGTTTATAAATTATATGAAGAAGTAGAAACAAGTGATAAAATAGTAAAAAAAGCAGATACTAAAATACCTTTTAAAGTAGCAACATCTAAAGGAGTTCCTGTTCTTAAAGGACCAGCAGATGGTTATGATGAAAAAGGTATATTAGCATCAGGTACAGTTGGAACATATGAATATTATCTACCAGACTCTAAATATATATATATTAATAGTGGTGAACTAAGTGGCTGGGTAGATGGAAGTGAGTCAAAACTATATTATAAAGATAGAGGTTCAATTATAACTGTTGAAGAAATAGAATTATCATGTGCCAAAGTACCACCAAATACTTTATTAGAATCACCATGGTATACAGAAGAAGAAATAGGTAGTGTTTTATTAGAATATAAAAATTGTTCAGAATTATGGTATTACAAAGATAGTAAACAAATAGTACCTATTCTAGAAAAACCAGTAAAAAAATACGTTCAAAAAGAAATAAGACTATATAATAGAATAGGTGGACAATCTTTATTAACTATAAAAGAAGGAACAAGAATAAAAATATTATCTGAAATATATAAAAATGAAAAACCAATTGATAGAGATATGCCAGCATCATATTATTATGTACAAGTTGGTGAAGATAAAGGTTGGATAGAAGATTCTAATGGCTTATTAACAGATAAACTAGAAGAAGAGGAAGAGGAAGAACCACCTAAAGAAATAATAGATGATTCAAAAGATGAAGAAACAGAAGCAGAAAAAACATTAAGAGAAGAAGCAGAAAAACAAAAAAGAAATAGAGAAGCTGCAACTGCAAGAAAAGAAAAAATAAAAAATACAATTGTTACTTGTATAGTAGGTGGAGTATTAATATCATTAGTAGTTGTAATAATAATGGTATTAGCAAATAAAAAGAAAAAGAAAAAACAAGAAGCTGCTCAAAAAGCTCCTCAAGAAGAAATAGAAGTATTAGATTTAAATGAAAAAGACTAGATATTATTATCTAGTCTTTTAATTATAAACCTAAAAATCCATCTTTTGGTTTCTTAATTTGTTCTTCTGGAGTTAATTTAATAAATCCTAAGAAACTAACTAAGGCATCAACTAACTCTTTAGGAATTCTTCCGTCCTTATAAGCTAAACCATAAGTGACTAATTCCAATTTCTTATCCATATAAATGCTAATATAATCTAATCTACGTTCATTAGTTAAATAGAAATCAATACCTTCTTGATCTAATGGTTTAGAATAATCTACTTTAAATCCTTCTAAATAAGAACGAGGTATTTCATTATATCTAATAACTTCATCTTTACCATTATCATATCTTGGCATAAAAGCACCATTATGATCTATTAACCATCTCATACCATAATGATGTTCTACCTCATGACATAATTCGTTAATAGAACAACTATATTCATATAATTTTTCAGCAACATCTTTTCTTAATAGTTTACAGAATATATTATAAATAAAATCATATATTCTTCTTCCTATTTCTTTTTTTCTTTTTAAATCTTCTTCACTATCAAAAAAATTAATTAAATTACCTAACTTTTTAGCATTCTTTGGATCATATGTACTAAGACATTCAAAAACTGTTTGTAAACGTTCTCTATTAATCATAATCTCACCCCTGTGCAAGGTATTATAACATAAAATAATAAAAATGCTAAATTTTTCTTAAAAATATGATACAATATCACCGAGGGATATATATGAAAAAGAAAATATTTTTAATAATAACTATGTTATTAATCTTAGTAGGTTGCTCTAAAGAAGAAAAAGAAACTAAAGACGAACTATCTTATAAAATAGATAAAGATATAAAAATAGAAATAAATAGTGAAGAAAAGTATAATATAGATTACATACATGATATTAAAAATGGAGAATTAATTACTGAAAAAGAATTAATAGATACTACTAAATTAGGAGAACAGGAACTAATTATTAAAATAGAAGATAAAATAGAAGATGAAGAAAAAGAAATAAAAATAACTATTAATATAGTAGATACAACTCCTCCAGAAATAGAATATAAAGAAAAATTAGAAACTGAGACAGGAAGAAAAATAGATTTATTAAAAAATGTAAAAGTAACAGATAATTCTAAAGAAACTATTAAAGCTACTGTAGAAGGAGACTATAACTTTAATAAAGTAGGAACATATAATTTAAAATATGTAGCAAAAGATTCAAGTGGAAATGAAACTAAAAAAGATTTTACTTTAACAGTTGAACCTATGAAATTAACACCACCAGAACCAGCTCCTGGTAATAACAATAAAAATAATAATACTAATACTAATACATTTAGAACAGAAGGATCTAGTCCTTCATTAGCAGGAACTACATCTAATGGACATACAGTAACAGTATCTAATGGTATTGCTTATGTAGATGGATATCTGATAGCTAATAAAACATATGCCTTACCAGAAAGTTATGCACCAGGAATGAATGCAACAGTAACAGCTAAAGCAAATGAAATGTTTGCAGCAGCTAAACAAGCAGGATTTAATATGTGGAATCAATCAGGATTTAGATCATATGCTACACAAAAAAGTTTATATACAGGTTATGTTAATAGAAGTGGTAAAGCCCAAGCAGATACATATTCAGCAAGACCAGGTAATTCAGAACATCAAACTGGCTTAGCATTTGATGTATGTGCAACAGGAAAAGCTTGTATTAATAGTGGATTTGATAATACACCAGAAGCTAAATGGTTATCAGATAACGCTTATAAATATGGCTTTATCTTAAGATATCCAAAAGGTAAACAAGGTGAAACAGGCTATATGTATGAATCATGGCATTTTAGATATGTCGGAGTAGAACTAGCTACTATTCTATATAATGGTGGTAACTGGATTACTATGGAATCTTACTTTGGTATAACAAGTCAATATGATTATTAAGAATTCTTTATGAATTCTTTTTTTTGACAAAAAAAATAAACTAATATATTATATAAACCCAAGAGGGGATAATATGGAAACAATAAATGAAAAATATAATATGTTATTATCAATAAGAGATACATTACCTATAACAGAATTAGAACTAAGAACATTAGAAGAATTAGAAGATGTTCAAAGATATATAAGATTACAAGAATATTATAAAAAGTATCAAGAATTAGGTTCACAAAGTGATATAGAAGTATTAAGAGAAGCTATAAAAGGAGATACATCACTAGATACAGAAATGTATTTCTGTTATGGACATAATCTACCAGGAGCTGTTAAAACAATAGGAGAATATTATATAAGAGAAGATATAGGTAATAGTACTTATCTACCTGTATCTAAATATAGAAGTTTAAAAAAAGAAGATGAAATAATAATATTACCATTTATAGAAGATAAAAAATTTGAAAAGAAACATGAAATAACATATGCTCAAACAAAAGATCCTGAACAAGAATATCAAGAATTAAGATTAAAACTATATCAAATACAAATAGAAAAAGAACAAAAGAGAAGATTATAAATCTTCTCTTTTATATGTTATAATAAATAAGATAGGAGGAATTAAAATGGATATAGAAACAATAGAAGAAATAGAAAAAGAAGAACAAACTACTAATCCTTCCCCTAAAACAACTAAAAAAGATTATAAAGAGGAAATAAAAATAGCAATAAATATAATCTTAGGAATAATAAAATTATTTATAATATATTTATTTTCTAAAGGAAATAATATCCAAGAAGAAAGTAATATAATAATAAATAATTTATCTTATATATCTGGTATTATTATCTGTATAGCATTAGATATAATAGTTAACTTAATAGTGATAAGAATAAATAATAAATATAAATATTATGAATTAATAATCTTCTCAATAATAGTAACAATATTAATATCAATAATAATGTTATTATTTAAATAAGGAGTTATTATGAAACATAAATATCATAAAGTATCAAGTCTATTACCTAGAAATAAAGGAATAGAAAGTAAATATTTAGAAATAAAATATAGACCAAGTACTAATAACTCTAATTATGATCTAAATAAATCATGTGATATATTCTTAAATACATTAGCTTTCGCAGATTTAAAAAGAGATAGAAAAAGAGTCAAACAAGTAATAGAAAAATTCTATGAAGTATTAGTAAAATGTAATAATATAAATGAAATAATAAACTTTGATAAATTATTAAAGAAAACATATAAACAAGGTGGATATGCAGCCATATTTTATGAATCTGCAGATAAAATGCTTAATAAAGATGGAAAAACATTAGCAGAAAAATTATTAGAAGAAATAAAACTAGAAAAAAAATATGGCCCAATAGCTGATTTCTCTGAACCATTCTTTATAGAAAACGAAAAATGGAAATCAGACCAAAATACATCTAGTAAAGTAGTTAAAGTAGAACAAAATTATTACACTACTAAAAGATGTATTGATATCTTAAAAGATATTCAAAAAGAATATCAAAAAGAAGAAAAGAAAAGAGAAAGAAAGAAACTTTCTCAAAGAGCATATAGAGCTAGAGTTAGATTAAGAAAGTTAGCTGGATTAGAAAAATTAGAACCACCAGCACCAAAAACACCAAAATATGTACCAGAAGATACAATTAGTTTATTAACAGAATTAGATAACTTCTTAAAAGAAAAAAATGCATCATTAGAAAAAACTACTACTATGGAAATATTAGATTTATTAAATGATACTACTTTAGTAGAAAAGATTACTAAAACTATAAAATTAGAACCAATTAAAGAAGAACAACCTATAGAAGAAACAAAGAGTATTAAATATATAGATACTACTGAACAAGAAGAAGCTATTAAAGAATTAGAATTACCAGATGCCTTAGAAAGACATGAAGAAAGAGTACAAAATGAAATAGTTAAAGAAGATTACTTAACTAGATGTGAATTTGCTTTTAATAAAGTAGCAAGATTTACTCATACAAGAATAAAGAGTGATATGGAAATAAAAAATCTTTTAACAATACATAATGAATTATTAACAGAGATAGATAAATATAAAGAATTATTATCTAATATAGAAATAGAAGAAATAACAAAAGAAATAAATAATAATATAAATTACTTAACTAAAGAATTAGATAAATTAAATAGTATAGAAACAGATATAGATCTTTATATATAGAAAGGAGAAATACTATGAGTTATTTTGTATCAAATAAACTAGTAAATGTTTTATATAATATAAAAGTCATAGTATTTCTAAATTCATATGATAAAGTATTTAATAAAGTTATTGAAAGAAAATTTAGTTTAATAAAAAAACCAAGAAAAGAAGATAAAATGGTAGAAATACTACAAATGATAATTATTGATAGAGCATTTGATGCTCGTGTACCAGAAAAAGAAATAGAAATACATTTAGTAAATCCAGAAGCTTTTAGAGGTTGGATTAAAGTAGCTCTTCAAGAAGCAGATACTTATCATAGAGAATTAGTATATAAATATAGAAATGATCCAGAAACACTAGAATTCCATAGATTATTTATGAAATCATTGGAAATATTAGCAGAAGAATATAATACAGAAAACTATTTAAACTGTTTATTATATTTTGATCAACTATGGGATAATTTATCATATAAATTAAACTAAAAAAGTTTACAAAAAAAGAAAAAATAACTTAAAAATATTCAAAAATGTATTATAATTTAAATAAGGAGGATTTATGAAGAAAAAATTACTATTATTAATTACAATTATATTATTAACTTGTGGTTGTATAAAAGAAGAAAAGGAAATATTACCTAAACCAGAAGTTACATCAGGAGAAAGAGGTAAATTAGGAATAGATAAAAATGTCAACGAAACTACTATAGATAAATATTTATTTAGAGATGATGCAGTATATCGTGACATGAGAATGCTTATTGATGTAGCAGACTATTCTAAAATAGGTGGAGATTCATACTTATCAGGATTCATAAAAGGATTCGAAGTAGTACCATTCCCATATTTAGCACCAGCATTAGGATTACCAGAAGCAGTTGGTAAACCATATGAAGGAACAACTTTATTTAGTATAAATGATGAAGGAAAATATGTTGCTAACTATGAAGAATCAATGGCTATATTAGAATACTTATTCCCAAAAGATAAGTATATATTCCTAATGTGTGGTGGCGGTGGCTATGCCGGCGCAACAAAACAATTATTAGTAGCATTAGGTTGGAATGAAAATAAAATCTATAATGTAGGTGGACATTGGTATTATGAAGGAGAAAATAATATCCAAGTTAAGAGAGAAAAAGATGGTAATACATATTATGATTTCTGGAAAGTACCATATCATGATATAGATTTCGATTCTTTAACAAAGGTTAAAAAATGAAAAGATTTTTATTAATAATAACAATGGTATTATTACTATTTGGTTGTAAAAAAGAAGAAGAACCAGAAGAAAATAAACCAAAGTTACCTGAAATAAAAGAACCATTTAATTTAGATTCTAAATATTATAATTCTACTGAAATGAAAGATGTAAAAGCAGAAGAATTAAATAAAATGGTAGATAATAAAGAAACATTTGCAGTATTTTATTATTCACCAGGATGTTCATCATGTGCTGCATTTAATGTAGTACTAACTGATTTTCAAAAAGAATACAAAATAGGTTTCTTAAAAATACCTACAGAAGAAAAGAAAAAAACAATCATCAATGATTACATGACATATGCACCTTCTTTAGTAATATTTAAAGAAGGTAAAATAGTAGCATTCCTAGATGCATTATCAGATGATGATATGAAATATTATGAAACAGTAGATAACTTTAAAGAGTGGTTTGAAAAGTATATTAATTTAAAAGAAAAATAATATAGATTTATTATCAATAATAGAGTATAATAAAAATATAATAAAGGAGGAATAAAAATGGCAAAATTCTGTACAAAATGCGGCGCACAAGCAGATGATACCGCTACAGTATGTCCAAGTTGTGGAGCACCATTTGAAGCAGCTCCTGCAGCAGCACCAGCACCAGCACAAGCTGATCCTGGAGCACAAGCTAACCCAAACGTAGCAGCAAAACCTGACACACTAATGTGCATACTTTCATATCTAGGTATTTTAGCATTAATACCATATCTAAGTAAGAAAGATGATGATTTCATTCAATTCCATGCTAAACAAGGTTTAAATTTATTTATAGCTTGTTTCATTGTACAATTTGGTTTAGAATTAGTTGGCGGAATAGTAGAAATTGGAATCTTCGGATTAGCAGCAACTGCAGTTAGTGTTTTTGAATTGGTACTAGTAATAATGGGTATCATTGCAGCTACAAAAGGTGAAAGAAAAGTATTACCTTTAATGGATAAAGTTAAAATAATAAAATAAAGATTATCTTTGATAATCTTTTTTTAAAAAAATGAGGGATTATATATGGAAAGAAAAGATGTAATAACAATGATATTAATAGTATTAGGCTTAGGACTAGGACTATTCTTAGTACTTATCTCTAATATAGATACAGATATAATCCAAGATACAAATAAAGAAATGATAACTATAAACTAGTTATCATTTTTTATGTAAAATAAAACTGTTAATCGAACAACCAAAATACTAACCAAAACAATTATTTACATAAAAATATAAAAAAAATAGAATTATGTCAAACAATTGTATGATATAATATAAATACAGAAAGGGAGGACAAAATGAAAGGTAGAGTCATTTGGTTAAACCCATTAAATGGATGTGCATTTATCGAATATAATAATGAAAATTTATTTATACACATCCAAAAAGATGATATAGAAAAATATCATCTAAAAGAGAATCAAGTTATCGAATTCGAACTTGATCACAATACAAAAGGAGTATTTATTAAGTGTCTAAAAACATCATAATAAATACTCCTTTTATTCTTCACTAATAATTTCATAAGGATGTTCTTTTCTAAATTCTTTTCTTTCATCCTTATTCATTTGTAATAATTGAATCGCTTTATCCATATGTAATATACCATCTAAATGATCCAATTCATGACATATTATAGTAGTAGCAAATCCTTTAATATTTTCTAAATGCTTATTTCCATCTATATCATAATATTCCAAATCTATTTCATAAGGTCTATCTACTAAAGCAGTATTATCTAAACAACTTAAACAAGCTTCCCAATATCTAGTATGACCTTTACTATTAATTATCTTAGGATTTATTAATATCTTTTTCTTATCATACTTCTTATCTAAATCTAAAGAAGTATTTTTTATATAAACTATTCTCTTAGGAATACCTATTTGAATTGCAGCTAATGCAAAGCATTCAGTCTGCTTACAAAAAGCATCTAATAATCTAATATCTCTTTTTAAATTCTTATCATTAAATTTAACTTCTTTAGATACTTGTCTTAAATATTCTTCATCATTTAAAATAGTTTTTCTTTTTATTTCAACCATAATAACCACTGGAAGATATTATAACATTGATTTATAATTATTTAAAGAAGGTGAGTAATGAAAACTATAAAGAGACTATCCTATTTAGATATAACTAAAGGAATTACCTTATTCTTTGTAATACTAGGTCATTTTGTATATAAAAAATCACTTCTATTTAAATGGATATTTACTTTTCATATACCAGTATTTTTTATTATTTCTGGTATCTTATTTAATATAAATAATTCTTATAGTTTTAAAGATTATTTAAAAAGAAAACTTAAAAGATTAATATTACCATATTTTATAATATCATCATTTGGTTTTTTAATATCTTTAATAATAAGAAGAAAAGAAGCATTATCTATAACAGCAATTGAATATTTATTATATTATGGCCAACCAGAACTATTTCAAGTAGGTCAAATATGGTTTCTAATAGCATTATTTAATGCATCTATATTACTATACTTAATAATAAAAATATTTTATAATAACAAAAAAATATCTGATAGAAAAATAGTAACAATTATCATCTTAATTGTTTTAATATCTATTGGTTATATAATTAAAGATTTAATTAAAATTCCTCATTTTGGAAGATTACCATTCAAAATAGATACTTCAATTATGGGAACAGCTTTTATGTTTATTGGTTATATAATAAAAGAATATAACATACTTGATAAAATAAATAATAATAAAATAAAAGCAACAATAACTTTTATATTATTAATTATAATTAACGTCTTATTTGGTGTTAAATTAAATAACTTCGTTAATATTTGTATGTGTAGTTATGGTAATATCTTTTATTATATTATTTCTGCTATATCTGGAAGTATTTGTATTCTATTATTATCTATATCTATTAATAAAAATAAACTACTTGAATTCTATGGCAAAAATTCTTTATTTATTTTTTCAATCCATTCATTCTTCTTAATTCTTGCTGAATTTATAATATCAAAAATATATAGTAATGTGTCTTTAATGGAGAATATACCATTAAATATATGTGTTATAAGTTCTATAATAATATATATAGTATTATTTCCAACAACATATATTTATAATTTAACAAAGAAAAAACTTGATTCTAAATAAATCAAGTTTTTATTTTAAAATGGCGTCCCTGGGGAGAGTTGAACTCCCGACCTACCGCTTAGGAGGCGGTTGCTCTATCCAACTGAGCTACAAGGACACAACTAAATTATAACATAACTTTTAATTTTCAATAAAATAAAGTATAATTTATATAGTAAGGAGGTTCCTATGAAAAAGTGTCCTATCTGTCATAAAAGATTTGATAATACATATAATATATGTTCAGAATGTCATACATTATTAGATACAATAGAAGAACTAGAACTTCCTAAAACAAAAGAACAATTAGCTCAAGAATTAAAAAAAGATAATGAAAGATTTAATCAAGAAAAAACAGTCCAAATAGTAAATTTAAATGAAATACCATTAACAATAGATGAAAAACAAATAATAGAAAAACAACTAAAAAAAGAAACTAAAAAACAAAAAAAGAATATAGCATTAACTACTATTCAAGTATCATGTATTTTCTTCTTATTAATATTAAGTATTTATATTATTAAAGCAACTCTAACTAGTCCACAAACATCTAAAACAATTACTAAAATATCATCTACTATTACTAATGAAGAAACTATAACAGGTAACTGGATTACTAATAAAGGTAATTTATATATCTTTAATAAAGATAATACATTCTATTGGTATGAAAACTATAAAGTATTAAATAATAATTTCTATACTGGTACTTATTCATATAAAAATAGTAATGAAGCATTAGTAGAAATGGGCTATACAGAAGAAGATTATACAAGTACCTTTAAAGAAAAAAATATAAAATTAGACAATATCTATTCTATTAAAATAGAAATAAATAATGAATTTATAAACAATATAACTAAACCAAAAACAACTACATGGTGGATTATTATGGTAATAGAAAATAATAAAAAAGCTACTATCTATAATAAAACATTAGATGTTAGATATATCTTAAATAAAAGGTAATTTAATAAATTTTAAAATAATATAACACTCATATATGATACAATAAATATGGGTGTTTTATTATGTCAAAAGTCTTAATAGTAGATGATGAACAAGATATAGCTGAATTAATAAGTGATGTATTAACATCCGAAGGATATAATACCATCACTAAAAATAATGGTAAAGAAGCTATAGAAATAGTTAAAAGAGAAAAATTCGATTTAATATTATTAGATATAATGATGCCAGAAATGTCTGGTTTAGATGCATGTAAAATAATAAGAGAAACAGTTACATGTCCAATAATCTTTATAACAGCTAAAACTCAACTAAATGATAAAATAGAAGGCTTTAATGTAGGAGCAGATGACTATATAACTAAACCTTTTGAAATAGAAGAATTAATAGTAAGAGTAAAAGCCCATATAAGAAGAGATCATAGAACTAATAGTAATAATATAATTACTATAGGAGAAATAACTTTAAATAAAGAATCTAATCAAGTAACTAAAAATAATAAAATAATACAACTATCTACTAAAGAATTTGATTTATTATCATATTTAATGACTAATGCTGGAGAAACATTATCTAAAGAAGAAATATATAATTCAGTATGGCAAACAGAATATGGTGATATAGGAACAGTAGCAGTTAATATTAAAATGTTAAGAAATAAAATAGATCCAGAAGAAAAATATATTATAACCGTTTGGGGATTAGGTTATAAATTTGTAAAAAGTATAAATGTTTAAAAAATATAAAAGAACTATTACATTACAAAAAGGATTTCTTTATTCAGTATTAGCATTAATAATAATAGATGCTTTATTATTAACAATCTATTATAGAATGTATTTTAATTCCCATCTACATATAAGATATGCAGATTTAAATAATAAACTAAATAATGAAATAAAAGAAATAGTTAATAATGTAGATAATATAGAAGATATAGAAGAATATCTAGATACATATTGTGAAGAAAATGATGTTCAAATAATAATTAAAAATAGTGAAGATAAACCTATATATGAAAATACTATAGATAATGATATCTTAGAAGAAGTATCTAAATTAATAGTTATTAATAATGAAACATA
>JAEEGL014069238.1_pt1 | contig 20682 bp, 10 predicted proteins | sample 9134231 | NCBI WGS metagenome assembly JAEEGL01 (sample SAMN16246548, study PRJNA631951) | gut metagenome | biome: gut microbiome; feature: rumen; material: fiber-attached | host: Bos | place: Iran: Karaj | collected 2018-10
AATTGCATTTTATTATTATTGGAAATGATACTTCCTTTTTTAGATTATGATATAATATTTTTTATTAGTTTTTTATATATTTTTTTTAGTATTCTATTTTATCTTTTTTTATTTTCTGATGGAATATTATTTATTTTTTTTTAAAATAAATTTAAATTATTATATTTAGACATTTATAATTTTCAAGAAATATTTTTTATTGTATATTCATCAGAAAATAACACAGATAATAATAATAATTTAAAACAAAAGATTTTTTTAAATTCTCCTTCTTAATTCAATTATGACTTAATAAATATTTTTCATATGTAATTATATGATAAATAAAAACCAATTCAATTATATTGATTTTAAAATTCATTCCAATAGCTTTTTTTAAAATTCTAATTATAAAAAAATAAATTTTTAATAATAAGATTAAAACACAATTATATTTGAAAATATTTTCAGTACTATATTTTATTTAATTTCACAAATTATTTATACAACATTTAAGTGAAATTTTTTTCTTTATTATAACATCATATTATTACATATCCAAATAATGATATTCATATAGATTATATACCTTAAATATTCTAATTAAAATAAAGAATAAAATTTTTCCTTTAAAAAAAAGAAAAAAACTAAAATTTTTCATACCACAAATTAAATTTATTAATATCATCATCACTAAATTTAACTTCTTTTTCAGGTTTATACTCATTATAATTTTTATTAACATAATCACAAAATTTTTCTGAAAAAGTGGGAAAATTTTTATTTTTAACATTCATAAAAATTCCATCAGAATTTTTATCAATATAAATATCATTAATTTGTATATTAAACAAATTTTTAATAAAAGGAACATAAGGAGGTTTCATATTTAAAGAAATTAATTCTTCCCAATTAAAGCAATTAAACCACAAATGTTTAGTAATCCCTTCAAATTTACTTAATCTTTTCATGGGATTTTTTTCAAGCATTTGTTTCATTAAAACCATGAATTCTTTATCATAACAGAAATTAGGAAAATTTAATTGATCATTAATAATACTATTATAAATTTTCATAGGGTCATCAAAATTTTCTCCAAAAGGAACACCACCACAAATGAATTCATAAGCACAAATAGCAATACTCCAAAAATCAATTTGGAAAGAATAACCTTCTCCTAATATTACTTCAGGTGCCATATATTGTGGAGTTCCTATTATTGTTGAAGTTCTATCTATTATATTTTTCACTGTTCCAAAATCTATTAATTTTAAATATCCATTGCTTAATACCATCAAATTTTCTGGCTTTAAATCACGATAAATGAATTTCCTTTTATGTAAATAATTTATTGCTAACATCATACTTGCTGTGTAAAATAATGCTTGACTCTTGTTTAATAATCCTATATCTCGAATTATGTAAAATAATTCTTTTCCTTTTAAATATTCCATTAATAAGTATATGTTATTATTGTCTTTTAAACATTTTACTAATTTTACTATAAATGGATTATCTATTGATAATAATATATTTTTTTCCAAATCTAAATTACGTGTTAAATTCTCATACATTATTTGCTTTTTTTGAATTGTTTTTATTGCATAAAAAAACGAATTTTTCCTACAATAAACCAAACTTACTTTCCCATAATTTCCATTTCCTAATTCTTTAATATGATATAAGTCATTTAATTCAATTGAATTATCTTGTAATAATAATCTATTAAAAAGAAATTGTTTCATATTATCTTCAATATTATTTAAAAAATCTTCTTTATTTAAACTATATAATTCCGAATAACCTTTTGATATAACTGTTGCAGATCTTAATTCATTTGTTAATAAAGCTCTTTCACCAAAACAATCTTTTGGATTTAAAGTTCTTAAATAAATACCTTTTGAATATACATTTACATTCCCTACTTTAATAATATAAAATTTATATCCTTTTTCTCCTTCATTTATTATTTTTTGTCCAGATTTAAATTTTTCTAATCTTATCATTGTACTTAATATTGATAATTTACTTTTAGGTAAATTTCTAAACAAATTAATTTTAGATAAAATACCAATAACTTCACTTTTCCTAATAACTTCCTCAAAATTCATACATTGTAAATGTTGTAAAACTTTATCAGTATCAGCTTCAATAAATAAACAATCAGGGTGAGGAAATAAAGCATATGTTAATTTATTATTTGTGATACACAATAAATCTTTTTCAAATAATATTTCTCCTCTTGTTGCTACTATTTGATTTGTTTTTGACTATTTTAAAAAAATATATTTAAATTATATAAATTAATATAACTTACATTTATTAAATTTCCATCTATAATAATAACAATTTTCGAAGATTTATTATGTTTAATTGGAAAAGCAACATTATCAAAACCTAAATTAACAGCTTCAAAAAATTGAAAAATTTCTTCAACAAAATAGCTATTTAACTTATTTAAAATTTTAGATTTTTGAAAAGCACTTTTCATAAAATTTAAGAATAAAAAACTTCTATATTTTTCTCCCAACATGCTTTTTAAATAGGAAATAGAAATAGAATAACAAATACAAAAAGTTTTAGCAATAACATCTAAAGTTCTTTTTTTATCGACTAAAATACTTCTTTCCCCAAAATTTTCTCCTTCTTTTAAATTTCTAATAACAATACCATTTTCATCAATACATTCAACTTCTCCTTTTTTGATAATATATAAACAAGTACTTAAATCTCCTTTTTTAACAATTAATCTTCCTTCATTAAATTCTTCTAGAATTAATTTAGAACTTAAAATACTTTTTTGATATTGTTCCATATGAGATAGTACACTAACAGAATCAATAAATTGAATATTTTCTTCATAAGTAATTTTATTAATATGCTCAATAATTTTCCTAAAATTTTTTCTTTCTAAAACCCATAATAAACAATTTGAAATTGCTTTTATACTTCCTGAACGAGGGGCATCATGTAATAAAGCTAATTCACCAAATGATTCTCCTATTTTTAATACTTTTATTATTTGATTATTTACTATTAATTCTGCTGAACCTGATTTTAATATATAAAAATAATTTCCTATTGAACCTTGTTTAAATATAAAATTATTTGATTCTATTTCTACTAAACTCATCTCTTCTATTATTTTTTCCCTTGCTTTTGAATTTAAATATTTCATAAAAAAATGCTTTTGTATACATTCATTTATTAAATTTTCATCTTCTCTTTTTTCATTGTGAATTTGTAAAATTGTAAAATTTTCCTTTTCTAAACTATTTTTTTCTATTATATTTTTTTGATAATGATAAGTTTTTCTTAGTAAAACATCAGAAAATTTATATAAATTTCTTTTTGTAAATCTAGTTGTTATATCTGAATCTTTAAATTCATTTGGATTTAATACAAATTGTTTTTTTAATTCTGTATATGTAGTTTTTATTGGGATATTCATTAAATTTAATTTCTCTTTTTTTGATGGAGATAATGCATTATCTACTCTAATGTCATGTATTGAATTATATCCTCCCATTTATTATATTATATTTAAATATATTTTAGCAAAAAGAAAATATATTTAGATTATTTTTTTTAAATTATTTTTCAGTTGGTTATTTAAAATAATTAAATATTTGTTTGTGATATAAATAAAGATTTTTTTTCTTTTTTTCACTTAAACTTTTTCATAAACATAATTCATTTATTTTCATTATTTATATTTAATAATAAAATTATTTCTTTTACTTTTGTAAATAAATCATGAAGAAGACATTTAAATTACATTAATTAAATATAAATTGATTTTTTTAAAATCAATTTTTCATTGTAAAAATTATACTTTTTTTACATTATATTCAAAATTGGTAAACTTTTATAATTAGATAAAAAATTTTTGATTTAGGATGAAAGAAATTATTTTGGAGTTTCAAAATATTATTTCTTATAGAATAAAATTAAATTCAATTAATAAGAATCTTAATATTCTTTCTTGAACATTACAATTAACAAAAAAAATAAATAAAAATTTTCTTAAGTAAAAAAATAAAAATTAAAATTAAACATATTAAAAATAAATGTTCTCTTTTTTCGGTTCAGTTGAGCCAAAAGTAACAGAAAAGATGTTAACAGATGCAAAAATTCCTTTAATCTCAAAAGAATTAATATCAATAGATAAAAAATTAATATGTGTAACAGGAAGCGGAAAATTTTATAAAGGAACATATAAAGACATTCCAGTGTCAGTAAAAGCAGTAGATATAATAAAAGATGATATAATAACAACAGAATTTATATATTGGAATGCTTATAAAAATAATGATAAAATATTACAATTATATGGTGTTTATTTAACTAATAAAATTGGTTATATTATTTTAGAAGACTTTGCTTGTACTATGGAAGATGCTTTAAAAAATAGTAAAAATGTTTCTTTAACTAATAAAATTTCTTTAGCAAATCAAGCTTTTGAAATTTTATTGCAATTCCAAAAAGAAAATAAAAGATTATTAGATTTTAGACCTAAAACTTTGGGAATAACGAAAAATGGAATTTTAAAATTACTTGATTTTGGTAAATTAATTAATCCTGAAACATTAATTAATTATAAAGATATTATAAAAGAAAAAATTAAATATGAACCTCCTGAATCTATTAATAATAACTCTTTTGAAGATATTAGTTATGATATTTGGTCTTTTGGTTGTATTTTATTAGATATTTTTTCTGAAAAATCTAAAATTATAAACTATAATGTTTCTAATATAGATATATTTAAAAATTTAGTCATTGAAGGGAAATTCCCTGATTATTCAGAAGAAAAGTTACATCCTATTATTTTAAATTTAATCAAAAAAACTTTAGACAAAAATTTTGAAAATAGAATTAAATATAAAGAATTAGAAAGTGAAATGAAAGGCTTTTCTGATTATTTTTTATTAAATGAAATAGATATAAATTCTATTAATGTTGAAGATAATAAAAATATAAATGAAAAATTAAATCCTTATCATTTTTTTGTTGCAAATAATGAACCTAAAATAAATTTTAAATTAGATGATATTAATAATAATTTATTAGAAAAAAGTAGTGCTTGTCAAAAAAGTATAAATGAAATATATGAATTTGAAAAAAAAACATTTAATAATAATGTAGAAACAATGATAAATACTTTAAAAGAAGATTCAATTTTAAAGCAAAAAATAATTTTAAAAATAAAAGAAAGTTTATCAAAAGAAATAGGAGAATTAAAACAATTATTAATATATGCAATTGGAGATATTACAGCATCACAAACAATATTATTAGATATGAAAAAAAATATTATGTTTTTATTTCATTCTAATGTTTTTTTAGATGAAAAAGAAGATCCAGTTTTTATAAAATTAGAAGAAGAAAAAAGTAAAATAATGCAATTATTAATAAAATATTCAAAAGAAGAATTATTTGATAGAATCACTTTTCATTTTGATAAAGCTAAAAAATTAATTGATTATTATAAAGAATTATGCACTCAAAAAGATACTTTAATGACAGAAATAATGGAATTAATAGTTAATCATAAGAAAAAATATATTGAAGATAATGAACTAAAAATTTTTTTACCAAAATTAGGAATAAATATAAGAGAATTAAATGATGAATTATTAGGAAAAGAAGTAAAAGATTATTATAAAGATTTTATCTGTAAACCTTATGATAATTCAAATGTAGTAAATTTATTTGATTTATTTAATAAAAATTACTTTCAATATACTTTAGATAATTTATATGTTTTTCCAAAGGCTTTTTCATATTATGATCTCAAAAAAAGAAAATTATATATTTCAGGAGGTTTTAATAATGAAGATAATAGTGGAGTTAATTATGTTTATCAAATATCCTTTGATAATTATAATCAATTTGATAATAATGTAAATGAATTAGACGTTAAAGTAAAGCAAATTTCAAAAATGAATTTTTCTCATTATTCACATTCTATGATTAAATTTGAAGATAAATATTTTATTGTTGCAGGAGGAAATAATATTGATTGTGAAATATATGATATTGAAAATAATATTTGGTCTAATTTACCTCAATTACCTTTTATTTGTAATCATTCTATTCTTTCTATTTATAAAAAAAGTTTATTTTTATTTAATGATGATAAAATATTAAAATTAAGTTTATATCCTTTTCAAAAAAATGAAAAAAATGAAATTTTAATAGATAATAATTGGGATATTGTAGATTTTGAATTTAATATAAAATCAGAAGATGAAAACAATATTATTTCTTTTAAAAATAAAATGGCTTCTTATTGTAATGAAGATAAGGGAATTATATATTTATTCGCAGGAATTGATGGAGAAAATAATTGTAATCAAATTTATAAAATTGAACTACTTGATTCTATTGAAGTTCCAGACGAAAAAAATAAAAATTTAAAAAAAATTAAAAAATTCATGAAAAAAAAATTTTTAGTTGAAATTGGAAATGAAACATTAGGTTTTAATGGTAGTTTTAATAATAATGTTAATTGTATTCAAAATAATTATCTTCTTTTAATTGATAATAAGAATAACGTTATTGAATTTAATTTAGATAATAAAGAATGTTTTATTTATGATAAATAGATATTTAATAAGTTTATTTAATTAAAAACAACAATAAATTTATAAAGCAGAAATTTTATTTAATTTATTAGTTTAAATTATATTTTTAATCTTTAAAATAGTTTAATAAAAATATAATTATTTAAAAATGAGTGACACCAAAATAATAGTTAAATATTTTGAAAAAGAAACACAATTTAAAAAGATAGAAAACTATGAAGAATTTTTAAATAAATGTTATACAGATTTTGAAATGAATGAAGAAGAAAAAAAATCTTTAAAAATAAAAATATTAGATGATGTTGGTGATAAAATAGATATAGACAACGAAATTGATTTTAAAGAGAATTTAAATCCTGATGACAATAATCAAATAATATATATTTTATATTCTAAAGAAGGAGAAAAAAAAAACAAAAACAAAAAAAAGGAAGGTATTTCAAATGAAATAATTCAAATGTCAAATATAATCCCTCCAGAAGAAAACAAAGAAGACAAAAATATAAATGAAAATTTAGAAAAAAACAAAGAACAAAATAATATAAAAAATGAGAATCTGGAAGAAAATAAAAAACAAAATAAAATAATAAAAGAAGAAAATAAAAAACAAAATAAAATAAAAAATGAAAATTTAGAAGAAAATAAAAAACAAAAAAATAAAAATGAGAATGTAAATAATATCAATAATATCAATACAAATTTAAATTTAAATCAAATTGATTATTCTAAAATACAGGAAGAAAATGAAAAATTTAGAACATTTCTTATTGAACAAGTACAAAAAGAAAATCAGCAATTGGAAAAATCACTGAAATCAATTTTTAAAAAATCTATAAATGAAGTAAAAAGTTTTTTAATACTTATGGATCAAACAGTTCAAAATATTAAGTCAGACAATGAATCTTTTAAAGAATCTATAAATCAAACTTTATCTTCAATTCAACAAACAACTTTTCAGACTAATAATGATTTCAGTAATGTTTCTCAAATAAATAATACTTTAGAAAATATCCAAAAAAGTTTAAAAGAGAATATTAATTTGAATACTCAAAAATATTCTAATTTAGAAATGCAAATGAAAAACTTAAATGAAAAATTTGATGCTATTCAAAAAAATATTCAAAATGAAAATAATAATAAAATAATTCCTAAATTACCGTTGGAAAATATACAAAGAAATGATTTTCCAATTGAAAATGATGAAGATTTAAATTTACAAGAAAATGAAAAATATAACAACAACAGAAAAATCGATTCAAAAGATAATAAAAATGATCAAAATGTAAATGTCAGACCAATTAAAACTCCCAGACCCGATGATTTACAAAAGCTTGTAATTAATCAATACAATCACAATTTTAATGATTCAAATAATGAAGATAAAGAAAAAAATAGTAATTTCCAAATAATAAATGAGTTTTATGGATGTAATTTTGAAGAGGAAGGAATTGAATTAACAAAAAATTATAATGAATTACATGAATTAAAATCTCAAACAATAAATTTAACATTATCAAATAATGGAACATTACCTTGGCCAAAGAATACTTTCATAATAGGAAGCTCAGAAAACAATATATTAGAAGTAAAAACAATTATAAATAAAAATAATGAAATACTACCAAAACAAAAATTAAGTATCAAAATAATAATAAGTTTTAGTAAAATAAAAAATGAAAATTCACAATATATTCTTTGTTTGAAATTATTAATTCCAAATAAAGAAAGTGAAATTAAACAAAATGAATATATATACAAATTAAATGTTCTAAAATCTTTTGATAATTTAATCAACAAATCTTCTTATATTTCATTTAATCCAAGCGATCAAATAAAAAATGTTAGAGAAAAAAATCAAAAAATTTATTCTGATAATATTAATCAATATTCTAATAATCAAAATAATAATGAAATACAAAAGAAAATTCCAAATAACGTCAATTATTTGTTGAATGACAAAACATTTGTAAAAATTAAAGAAAAATTAGAAGAAGATTATGGTCTTTCTAATTCAGGATGGGATGATGAATTATTAAAAAAAAAAATAATAAAATATTATAAAAATGAAAAAGTAATTGAAGCTTTTAAAAATAATGATGATGAAAGTATTCTTTCTACTATATGTGATTTAATTGGAGAAGATATTCTTAATATTTAATTAATTTTTGATTAATTTATCCTTTTTTCTTTTATGTTTTTCTTAATTTATTCATTCTAAAGAAACATATTATATGGAATTTTAATTAATTGACCTAATAAAAAATTTTTCTTTCTTATAAATGTTTTGATGATTTAATTAATTGATATATTATCTTTTCTTTTCTTTCTTTTTGTTCATAGAAATTTGTTTTTAAAAAAGGAAATTGAGATATATTGATTGTATGTTTTTCTATAGATTTAATCAATCATTAATACAAAAATAATCATATATTTTTGAATATATTTTAAAGAATTTTATTGTCTAGTAAGTCAACCATTTTTTAATATTAAATAAAAGAAAGAAATCCTGTTAATTCCCATTTTAGTTTTTGTTTTTCAATATTTATAATACTTATCTTTAGTAAATCTCTTAATTAATCTTATTGATTTATCATCTTTTTTCTTTTTTATTAAAATAATTCTTAGAATTATAGATAATTTTTTCATGAATTTTAAAGGAAATTCATTAATTTATCTCTTTTCTCTTTTAATTCTTCAATTCTTAATAATATATTAATAACATATTTTGTATTAATTTCTGTATTACATAGAACATTTATCAAAAACATCTATCCTCAATTATCCTCTATGCGACATAAATTTAAATAAAAGAAAATCATTATCTACATTCCTACTATATATTCTATTTTTTAAGCTATTCTCAAATCTATCGTTGATATTATATCCTTCTTTTTCTCCTAAATATTTTAAGTTGAGTTATAAATCTATTACTACTTCATTAATTACTTTATCATAAATTGTTAATTTTTTGTTGAGATATATTCATATTCATATTTTGCTTTTAATCTTAACGATAGTTCTGCATATGAAATAAGTATCTAGATCCGCAAAAACTATATATCTATCATTTTTAATTCTTATAGATAATTATATAATTGTTTTAATACTTATCATCATTTTTCACTTTGGTTTCTTCATGATTATATTTTTAGAATATTATTAATATTATTTATAGATTCATTCATATCAATAATAATAGAATTTTCAGGTTTAACTTCCCTTTTTCTTTTTGAGGTTCATTTCAAAATTTGGATTATCATTAAATATGAGATTTCTATAATTGTTGTTAAATCTTCTTTTCTTATTTCTATTATAATTTCCTTTGTTATAGTAGTTTATTCTTCTATATTGATTATTAGATTTTCCAAATCTAAAAATCTTATTATTATATCTTTTTTTTCTAAAAAAATTCAAATATTCTATGATATTAATTAATTTATTTCTTTTTCCACCATTATTTTTATTAAATTTTTTACTTTTATTGAAATAAAGTTTTCTTTTATTTATTTTCTTCTATGATTCTTAACATATATTAAATTATTACCTGTAAAACAAAATAACTGCTTAATAAAATTCTATTATAAACTTTCAAAAACTCTTAAAAAATTATTTTTTTTATTTTTAAACAGAATTAAAAAAAAATGGAACAAATTCCATCCCAAACAAATCCAAATGAAGAAGAAGAGGATGAGACAACATATATAAAGTTAAAAAAATTATTTGATGACAACAAAATAAAATACAACCACATGATACACTCATCTGCAAAAACAAGTGAAGAAGTGGCAAAAATAAGAGGAACACCTTTAGAGACAGGAGCTAAGGCAATGATAATAAAAATAGATGATGGATTTGTAGAAGTTGTAATTCCAGCAAATAAGAAATTTCAAAGTAGACCTGCAAAAAAACTTTTAAAAACTGATTGTTTAAGATTTGCTACTAAAGAAGAATTATCTAATTTAACTCATTGTATTCAAGGTGCTGTTCCTCCTTTTGGTTCTATTTTTGGTTTACAAACTTATTGTGATCAAGAAATTTTTAATAATTTGAATTATGATTATATTTCTTTCAATGGGGGATTGAGAACAAGAAGTTTTCAAATTAAAAAAGATGATTATAAAAAAATTGAAAATCCTATTTTATGTAATATTTGTAAGTGATTTATTGTTTTTTTTTTCTTGTTTTTTCTTTCATTTTTTAAAAGAAGGAAATTATACTTAAAATGAGTTTCATCTTTAATTTAATTCCAATTAGTTTTAAAAAAAAAAAAACAATAAAATAAAAAAATGACAATTGGACTTTATAAAATAAATAAAAAATATATTAATACTAAAACTTAAGATTTTTCTGATAAACAAACTCAATCCATTTTTTCCAAATACCACTACTTTTTAAGCAATTTTCATCTCCAATGACAATTAAACAATATTTAGCTCTAGTCAATAAAACATTAACTCTTCTATTATCATTAACAAATCCAATTCTTCCATAATTATTACTTCTAACTAAAGAAACAATAATAATATCTCTTTCCATTCCTTGAAAACCATCAATTGTATCTACAATAATATTATTATTATTAATGTTCTTATCAAAAAGTGCTTTTTTAATTTTATTTTTCTGTGAATCATAAGGAGTTATTATACCTATTGATTTATCATTAATTTTATTTTGAATATTATTTAATATATCAATAACTTTATTAACTTCAATTTCATTATAACAAGAATTTGTTTTATTTTCAATTTGTTCTCCTCCATTAATATTATAGAAAATAATATTATAATTTGGATTAGGAAATTTAATATGATTTATAACTCTCATTTTATTATCAATTCCATTTAAAATTTTATTATCATAAAATTCCTTACTGGAAAATTCAAATAAGGAACTATGCATTCTATATTGAGTATCTAATTGACAAGAATTAATTTGATATTCAAATAGTCTTTCAAACAAAGATTTATTTAAATTTAATTTAACAGCTTCATTAGAAATAATAGTAGGAGGTAATTGTTTATGATCTCCAATTAAAACTAATTGATTACAATGATGTAATAAAGGAATTAAAGTACTTAATTCAGTAGCTTGAGAACATTCATCAATAATAACAAAAGGGAAAGAGATTAATTTTAAAAATTCATTTGAACTTCCAACATTTGTACATAATATTACATTTGAAGTTATTACATTTGATTTAATCATTCCATATAATACATCTGAATTATCTTTTGAATTGTATCTATATACACTTATATTATTTTTCTTTTTTAAATATGAATATATTATATCTATTGCACAATTACTTTCAGTGCATACTAATATTTTATTTCTTTCTTCTTGATTCTTTAATCTTTGAAGTCTTATATATTCATTTATTATTTCTACACATGTTAGTGTTTTTCCTGTTCCTGGAGGACCTAATATTAATGTTAATCTTTCTGTTAAACTTTTTTCAATTGCATTTATTTGACTTTTATTTAAATTTTGATTTTGAACTTTATAATTTTTTGGTAATGAAATTATTTTTGAAGATGCTAAATTTCTTATTGTTTCATTATTATAATTTTTTGAAAATGAACCAATTATTATTTGTCTTAATTCATTTGATAACAAATCATTATCATTTATACAAAAATCAGAAAAACATTCTAATGTCCTTTGATATACAAATATATTTAAAATTTTCTGAATTTTTATATTTTCAAATTTTATAATTTCAGGATTTTTAGTAATATTTTTTCTTAATTTAAAACTTAAATCATTATTAATTTTAGATATTAAAGCAAGTTCTCTTTTATTATTAATTTCTAAAGAAACAATTTCAGTTTCAGATATTAATTTTGTTTTTTTTTCTTTAACAATTTTTTTAATTAAATTTTTATTTTCAAATGGAATAAAAGTACAAATTTCTTGTGCAAATCTAGAACCAATAATTTCCATTTGTCCAATGACTTCAACATTATTAATTAAATTTAAAGAACTTTGATTTCCTTCATTTCTATATAAATGAAATAAAGTATCAAGTAATTCAATATGAAAACTTTTTTTGAAATGACAATAATATTCTGTAAAAGGAATATCTTCATTAAAATAACTTACATTATTAAAAAAAGTATTTAATAAATCTGTTATTTTTTTCCAATTATCTATATAAGGACTTATAAATAATAAACTATCTAAAATTTCATGTTTAATTTGTGAATTAATGTATTCTTTATTTTTCTCAGAAAATAATATTTTTAATATATTTTCTAAATTCTCTTTATCACCATTAATTAAATATTGATACCAAGTTAAACTTAATTCATTCCATTGTAAATTATTATTTTCTAATCTACATAAATTTTCAATAGCATTTAATATTTTGTTATTATCTTCTATTTTTCCTTCTGTTAATCTTCTAGAATATATTTGAACCATTTTTTTCGTTTCTTCTGGATTATCATTATTAATTATTTTTAAATTTTCTAATCTAATATCTTTTTCTTGTTGAATAAAATTAGATAATTTACAAAATAAATTATTAGAATTTCCATTTTCATTAAAAGAATATTCATCAGGATTATCAATATTAAAAAAATTTTTATTTTTTTCTTCAATAATTTGATTAATACATTCCATTTGAAAATGGTCGATATTAACTAATAAATTTTTTTCGATTAAACTATCAATAATTTGACTTAAAGCATTTCTTCTTGCTTCTTTTTTATTTTTTCCAAGACCTTCACCAAAACATTTTTCATTGAAAATTCCAGAAAAATTTTCTAATTGTAATTTTATTAAAAATTGAGTATTTTTAACAACTTGTTTTGATTCTATTATACTTATTTTTGATCCTGTTCTTTGAATATATTCATTAAATCCTATATAATTATTTAATTCCCAATATTGTTGTAAAGCTCTTGCTTGTTCTAATGTTATTTTTTCATATATTTTTAAAGATTTTTTAAATAGGGAATCCCCAATTGGATTTGATGTTTTTTTATTGAGCATAATTTAAATATTTAATAATTTTTTTTGGTCAAAAATTAAAATTATTTTATTTACATCAAAATATCTTATAAAATTTTATTATACTTTTATTTTCTCTTCAACAAAATTTCATAAATTTGGAAATAATTTTATTCAATTTATATTTTTCCAAAATTTATTAACATTAAAAACAATTAAATTTCTATTAAATAACAATAATATTTCCGTAAATAAAATATAATAAAAAAATAAATGTATATAAATACAAGTAGAAGTAATTCAGAAAAAAAGAACAAAACAACATATTCAATTCAAAATTTATTAACATACACGAGATCAGATTTCAGTGAAAAAGTAAGAAAAATAAGATTAAAATCTCAAATAGAAAAAAATTCTATATTATCAGATTTTCATAGAAGTATAATTCAAAGAAAATTTGAAAATCACACAAAACATAAATTATTTATAGAAACAGAAGATAATCATAGAAATATAACAGGAAGTGAAATTTTCTTAACAAAAATAAACAAAAGTTTAAAAAATCAAACAACAACAAATTATACTAATAAAACTCAATCTTTAACAGAAAGAAATAAATCTTCAATCGAAAATTTAAAATTATATTCTCAACATTATAATAAAAAATATCCTATTATTAATTATAAATTACCTTTTACTTTTAATAAAATAATTGGAAGTTATTTTGACAAAGAAAATGGAAGAAATTATATTAAAGAATCATTATCTCAATTTACAGAAAGAGCAAAAATTAAACATATATATAATATTAATCGTCAAATTTTACTTACAAGATATCAAAAAATAGAAGAAAATAAACAATTAAAAATTCAAGAAATAAATAGAAAAATATTAATTATGGAAAAAGCAAAAAATTATTATAATAATTTTATGGAAAATTTATATCAATATGTGAGATATTTAGATAATATTATTACAAGAGAAAGAAAAATTATGAGTGATTTATATAGTTATCAAAGTGATTTAGAATTTTTAAAATTAAATTTATTGAATAAAATAAAAAAAACAAATATGCTTTTAGAATTATATAAACAATATAAAAATTTTTTACTTTTAGTAAAATATAAAAAAACGAAATTAACAGAAATTCCAGAAAATGAATTAAAAAAATTTGGAATTTTTTTAAAAACAAAAGATTCTTCATCATCAATAATATCTAGATTACAATCTTTTCCAAAAAAAGCAAATTCAAATATGTGTTTAAATAATTATAATACTTCAATAAAAGGAAGTCTTTCAAGTAGAGAATTAATAAAATTATCTTCTAATAATATTATAACAAAATTCAGTAAATTTGATTCTAATGATTCGCTTAAAAATATTTCAATGACTAATATTCACGATTATAATAATAATTTTTATAATATTCCAATTTTTGATTCAACTGATGAATTTATTTATAAAATGAATTATTTAGAAGATCATGTAAAGGATCTTTTTTCTATTTTCAGTGATGTTAAATATGATTTAAATGGTTTAATTGTTGAAAAAAATAAATTAAAAGAAATCGGCGAAAATGAAGAAAAAAACAAAATAAAAATACAATATAATGAAAAATTAAATAAAGAATTAGAAAGAATAAAAGAAAAAAATAAAGTACTTAATAATAAATTAAAAAATTTAAAAAATAAATCAAATATAGAAACTAAAAATAAGGTGTTTAATAAAATTAAAAATATATTAATTTCTCTTCCAATAAATATTGAAATTGATTTTAATATTATTAATTTTTATGGAAAAATAAACAATAAAAAAACAGAAAATATTTTTGATGATGGAAAATATATTAATAAGAGTATTTATGCATTAAATATATTAGAAATGATATTATTATATTATCAAAATTATATGAAAAACACACTTAAAAATCCAAAAATACAATATATTTATGAGAATATTATTTTTGATTTAGAAAAAAAGAAAAGAATAGATAAAAATAAGAAAATTAAATTAAAATTCGAATTAAATAATTTAGATAAATTATGTGATGAGAATAAAAAGATAAATAAAAATATTGTATTACCTATTAGAAAAATTGATATTTATGAAAAATTAATTTTAAGAAAAAAATTTGAAAAAAAAGAGAAATTAAAAAGAAAAAAAGAAAATGAAAGAAACAAAAATGGAAACGAATATGAAAATTGGATAATATATTCATAATAATAATAATATATAAATTAATATGATTATAAAATATAACTTAAAATAATTTTTTAATAAAAACTAAAATTTAAAAACAAAAAAATAAAAAAATGATAATACAATATATAATAACAATAATAAATATCATTTCCATAAAAAATAACATAATAATTCCATTCTACACAAAAGAAGAAAAATTAGAAAATTTATCTCATAATTCATTAATGACAAAAATGTTTCCAAATAAAATAGAAACAAAAATAAACATTGGAACACCAAATCAAGAAATGCCTTTAAGAATAAAATTACTTAGATATCCAATTTCAATATCAAGTAAATCCTTAAATTATTTTAAAATAGAAAAATTCGATGAAAAAAATTCATCAACATATATTTCTTTAGATATAAGAGAAAATTATTATGGTTATCAAGATTTTCAATTAGCAAAAAAATCAAAAGATAATATTTTTTTAAATAATAATAATATAACTTTAAATAACTTTACTTTCTTTTTAGCAACAATGGAATTACAAAATTATATGGAAAGTGGAGTTTTAGGCTTAAGAATTCCAGATAATAATTATAGAACAATTGATGTTAATTTTATTAAACAATTAAAAGAAAGAAATTTAATTAATTCATATAATTTTTTTATTAGATATTTAAATGAAAAAGAAGGAGAATTAATTATTGGTCATTTACCTCATGAAATTAATAATAATATATTTAATGAAAATAATTTTATTGAATTTAAAGCTACTATTGTTTCTGATTCTTTAGGATTTTATTTTAAAGATTCTTTCTTTGGAAATATATTAATTGAAAGTGATTTTAAAGGAGAATTAGCTATTGAAGATAATTTTATTAGAGGAGATAATTCTTTTAAAAATATTTTAGTTAAACATTTCTTTCAAATTTATTTTGATAGAAAAATATGTTTTAATAGTTCTTTTGATTATTTAGACTTTAAAAAAAATGATTTTTTTTATTGTAATAAAAACATTAATTTAAGTGAATTTCAAAATATTAATTTTACTGTTAAAGATACTAATTTTGAAATTCTTTTTGAAAGTAAAGACTTGTTTTTTGAATATAATGATTATTATTATTTTGTAATTTATTTTCCTCAAATTTCTTATAATTATAATCATTTTAGATTAGGAAAACCTTTTTTTAAAAAATATTTAATTACTTTTAATCAAGACAAAAAAATGATTGGGTATTATAAAACTATAATTAAAGAAAAAAATATAAATTTTAATATAAATAAAAAATATATTCCTTGGATTATTACTATTATTTCTGTAATTGGTATGTTAATAATGGGATTTTATATTTTATATTATCGACCTTTTAGATTAAGAAAAAAAAGAGCAAATGAATTAGAAGATGAATATGATTATATTTCAGATAATAATAATAAAAATAAAAATGATTATTTTTCAATTAATGAACAAAATTAATTTTATAATTTTAATATAATAAATATATTAATTTGAATGTGTTTAAAAAAAACAAAAAAAGAGTTTTAATTAAATATCATATTAAATGTTCAATAAAGGAATAAATTATTTATTTGTGAAAAATAAAAATGAAATAAATTTTTTCTTTATAATCTATATTATATTATTTTAATATACCAATTAAATTATTTCAAAAATTATTTAATATATAACAAATATAATTAAAAAACATAAAATTGAAAATTTAATTCTTCTGCTGATATTAATGGTAAAAAAATATTGATAAGCACAATCATCAGCATCAATAATTAAATTCCAATAATTATACTCGAAAAATGTTTTAGAAACTTCAAAATTATTTAAACTAAATCTATACCTTTCAATAAGAAAATTATCTTGATTAATTTTATTTAATTTCTTTTTATATACATTAATATATTTTAAAAAATTATTTTCAATAGTATTATTAGGACAATAATAAGCTCCTAAACTAGAAAGTAAGCAATTAACTTTTTCAACAATAATATTATTATGATTATAAATAACTTCAATATCACATTTATCTTTATCATTACCATTATAGCCACAATTATTAATAATTTTACCTTTTCTAACACAAATATTATTATATAAATCTCCACTTTCACAAACTAATTTATCACTAGCTTTTTCTCCTATTTTAACAGAAGCAATTTCAATACATTTTTTATCTTTATAATTATCAATAGAAGAAATAGAACAAATTGTTCCTAAAGGACATTCTAAATTATTATTACAATTATCGTATTTTTTCTTTGGTTTTTGACAAGAATTATACTTTAAATTATTATCATACGAACAAATTAATCCTTTTAAACATTGAAATCTGTTTGGATCACATTTTCTATTTAAAGAATAACCAGAACATCTTTTCATTTTACATTCATTTGATGAACATTGAATATCTCTTCTACATGGTTCCGAATGCATTAATTTTTCTATTTTTGAAACACACATTCCTATATTATTATTTAATTTTGATGTTGATAATATTTGACACATTTTTCCTCTTTTACATTTTGTTAAAAAATTGATTATATTTGTCCCTAAATATGATTGGTCTAAACATTGGAAATCTGCTAAATCTTTTTCTGTACATATATAAATTTCCCTTTCTAATGTTTTTAGGAATAGGAAATTATATAAAAAAATTGAAATTTTAGGGAATTTCATTTTTTTTTTTGAAAAGTTTTTTTTCTAATATGTGTTTTTTTATTTACTTTAATATATATTATTTATTATTTATTTATTGATTATTTTTTTTATTTACTTACTTATATTGTGGTTTGTTGGATGTATTGTTATTTCATTTAAGGTTTCTATTATATTTACATTGTTAATGTAAAATTTTCCTTTTAAAAATCTGAAAGTTAGGTCTTTTATTTCAAAAAATTTTTTTTTGAAAAAACGTAATAATAATTTTAAAGATATATATTTACACTTTAATTCTGTTTCTGAAGGTTTTTTATTTGTGTTCTTATTATTATTTTCACTAAATTGGGTATTTGCAGATATTTTATTTGATTTTAAATCACTCTCATTAAAAGATTTTTCTAAATTTGATTCATTTTTTTGTGTAATTTCAGATACTTCTTTTTCTTTTTTTAAAATAGAATCATTTGAATTAATTGTTTCTTTTTTATTTTTTAAATTTAAATTATCTTCTTTGAAATCTATTTTAATATTTTCATCAAATATTATTTCAGATTCATCTTTATTGTTTTGGTTTGGAATAATTAAACTTTTATCATGTGAATAAACTGTATTATTATTATTAATTGTTTTATCTTCTATAATTATTTTATATTGACTAAAATCAATTATATCTTTTTTACTTAACTTGTTTTTTAATAAATTTATTAAACTTTGATCTAAATTAATTACTTTTTCAACATAATCTTTAATTTTTTTCTTTTTTATTTTTTCATTTATTAAATTATTTCTTTCAATACTTTTATAAATATTATCATTATTTAAATTAAAAAATAATTTTAAATCAAATAATCTTAAAAGATTATCATATTCTTCACTTGAATTTTTAATAATTTCATTTTCAAATACTTTATAATTTTGAATATATATTTCTCTTATATTATTATTTGAAAATAAATTAATAAAATCATCTATAAAAAAATCAAAGCTAAAATCATTTTTTTTTAAATAATCAAAAAGAGAATTTGAATTTAATATTTTTGTATTTTTAATATTTTTTTTAATGAATTCTACTTTTTCTTGAAATTTTGAATCTCCAAAATCAAAAGTTCCATAAATTTGAAGTAAATTTTCTAATTTGATATTTATACTTTTTTCTTTTTCAATTTTATTATAACAATAATCAACAATCTCTTTCATAAATATTATTTTATTTGATGGATTTTTGTTTTTGTAAAAATAACTTAAATGTAATAAAGAGATTATCATTTTTAAATAATCATTATCATCCATAAATCGTTTATTTATTAAAGATATTAATTCAAAGATATCATTTGATATAAAGTAAATTATAAGAGATTTTTTAAATAAATTTGATAAAGGAATTAATTTTTGTTTTTTTATATTTTTATCAAACATTATTTTCAATAATTTATTTCCTTGATTATTTGAAATTTTAGTTAAAAAAAAAGAAATGAAGTAAATTAACAGACGTAAGATTTTGAATAATTCATTTATTTTAATTGAAGTATTTTCTTCATAGAAAACAATATTAGTTTCTGAAAGAATAATATCATTTAAAAAATTTAATTCTTTTGAATATTTTTTCTTATATTTTAATTGATTTGTAATTTGTGTTAATATTTTAGAAATAATATCATCAATAATTTCATTTGCTTTTTTTATTATGTTTGTAAAATAATCAAAAACTAGCTTTTCTTTTAAATTTTGGAATGAAGAAATTATAAGAATTTTTTCATAAACTAATATAAAATAATTAATAGAAAAATATTGTGAATCAATTAATTGAAAAAAATTAGAATTATAAATAAAATCTACTATGTAATGATAAATTTTATCTGAAATATTAACATTATTATTCAATAAATTTTCTTCTTTAAAAGAATAAACTAATTTATTTTTGATTGGAAATTTACCAAGAAAAGAACAATTTATTATATGTAATAAATATATGAAAATTATTTGGAAATTATTATTATCATTAAATAAAAATTCTTTATTAGAAAAAATTCTTTCTGTTCTATTAAAAATTATGCAAAGTATATTAATAAAAATAGGTTCTTCTTCAAATTTGTTTGTAAAGTTAAATAAAAAATATTTATCATATATTAAATTAAAAGATAATTCATCCTCAAGATCTATTAAAATATCAAGTATATTAAATGAATCAAAAATTTTATTGATTTTATTTTTTCTTTCATTAATGTAATATTTGATTATTAGAAAATAAAGAAATTCAGTAATTTTAAACAAAGATCTTTCCTTATATATTGATTGTAAAA
>JAEEGL016147615.1_pt1 | contig 20682 bp, 14 predicted proteins | sample 9134231 | NCBI WGS metagenome assembly JAEEGL01 (sample SAMN16246548, study PRJNA631951) | gut metagenome | biome: gut microbiome; feature: rumen; material: fiber-attached | host: Bos | place: Iran: Karaj | collected 2018-10
AGGCATTATTTCAGCCAGTATCGGCAAGCTGTTGCAAGCCCGTGGCTACTCCATCACCATCCAGAAGTTCGACCCCTACATCAACATCGACCCCGGGACACTCAACCCCTACGAGCATGGCGAGTGCTACGTGACAGTCGACGGTATGGAGACCGACCTTGACCTGGGACACTATGAACGTTTCACGGGTATCCGCACTACCCATGCGAACTCGGTGACCACTGGCAAGATTTACAAAGCAGTTATTGAAAAGGAACGTCATGGTGACTATCTCGGCAAGACCATTCAGGTGGTTCCTCATATCACCGACGAAATCAAACGCCGCATCATGCACAATGACACCGTCGATTTCGTCATCTCTGAAATCGGTGGCACCATAGGCGATATCGAGTCGGCTCCATTCCTTGAAGCCATCCGTCAGTTGAAATGGGAGTTGGGCAACCGCGCTGTCTGTGTACACCTCACCTATGTGCCTTATCTGAAAGCCGCCGACGAACTGAAGACCAAGCCCACACAGCACTCTGTAAAGGAGATGCAGGGTGCGGGCATCCAGCCCGACGTTCTTGTGCTACGCACTGAGAAGCATCTCTCCGACAGCATCCGCCAAAAGGTTGCCTCGTTCTGCAACGTCGATCTCGAATGCGTGGTACAGAGTGAAGACCTGCATAGCATTTACGAAGTACCCGTCAACATGCAACGTCAAGGACTCGACGCAGCTTTGCTACGCAAATTCGGCATACCCGTGGGCGAGACTCCCAAGATGGAGGACTGGAACCGTTTCCTCGAGCTACAGCGCACCGCCACCAAGGAAGTCCACGTGGGATTAGTGGGCAAATACGACCTGCAAGATGCATACAAAAGCATCCGTGAGAGTCTCATTCTGGCAGGTATCTACAACCGTGTGAAAATAAAAATCGATTTCTTCAACAGCGAGAACATCACCAAAGAAAACGTCTCGGAGAAACTCTCCCAAGTGACCGGCATCTTAATCTGCCCCGGATTCGGACAACGCGGCATTGAAGGCAAGATTATTGCAACAGAATATGCACGCACCAACAACCTGCCAGCCTTCGGAATCTGTCTGGGTATGCAGATGATGGTCATTGAATTTGCACGCAACATACTGGGTTACACCAATGCCAACTCAAGCGAGATGGATTCCAACACTCCCCACAATGTTATCGACATGATGGAGGAACAGAAGACCGTTACTAACATGGGTGGCACCATGCGTTTAGGCGCCTACAGCTGCGACCTAAGCCCAAACAGCCGCGTGTCCGAAATCTACGGCACTCTTCACATCAGCGAACGCCACCGCCACCGCTACGAGTTCAACAACCGATACAAAGAAGAGTACGAGAAAAACGGCATGATGTGTGTCGGCACCAACCCGGAAAGCGGACTGGTGGAAATAGTCGAAATCCCCAGCCACCGTTGGTTCATCGGCACCCAGTTCCACCCCGAGTACTCCAGCAACGTTCTTCACCCTCATCCTTTGTTTATGGATTTTGTGAAAAACGTAATCGAATGAAAAAGGCAACTAACCAATAAAATTAATTATGATTGACCAAATTGTACAATACAACAAGGAGTTCGTGGCCAACAAGGGCTACGAGAAGTTTATTACGGACAAGTATCCCGATAAAAAGCTGGCGGTGCTGTCGTGCATGGACACCCGTCTCACCGAGCTGCTACCTGCCGCCCTGGGGTTGAAGAACGGTGACGCCAAAATCATCAAAAATGCCGGAGGCTTGGTTATCTCGGCCTTCGACTCGGCTATGCGAAGTCTTATCGTGGCTATCTACGAGCTGGGGGTGAAGCACGTGATGGTGGTGGCCCACTCGCACTGCGGCGCCTGCCACATGAGCTACGACCACTTCCACGACGAGATGCTGGCACGCGGGGTGACGGAACAGACTCTCGACACCATCCGCAAATGTGGCATAGACCTCAACCACTGGCTCGAGGGCTTCAAGGACACACCCGAGTCCGTCCGCCGCACGGTGGAGACCATCCGCACTCATCCCCTCGTGCCAAAGGACATCGAGGTGCGCGGCTTTATCATCGACTCCGAAACCGGCGCTCTGGAGGAAATCTATTGAATGCGTTATTTCGTTAATTCGTTAATCCTTGAATTCGTTAATCCTTGAATGCGTTAATCCTTAAATGTGTTAATCCTTGAATGTGTTATTTCGTTAATGTGTTAATGCGTTAATTTGGGAAATCTTGAATTTTAATGCTTTATGGGTACTATATACATGATGCGATGCCGCCGGTGCGGGCATGAGTTCCAGCGGAGGTACGGCGTGGGCTACAACGGGCAGGGGACGCTCTACTGCGACCGATGCGGGAAGGCACAGGCTGTGGATTTCGGCGGCGGCTGGGATTTGCCCCCGCAGTGCGAATGCGGCGGCACCTTCGATGCCGACGCGATGGGCCGCTGCCCCGACTGCGGTACACTACTCACCAAAGAGGACATTGACTACAATCAGGAAATCCGCTGTTGGGAATAAAATACACATCATTTCAACGGATAATTAAAAACAAACAATTCTTATGGCCAGCAACCCCGACTTTGTACAATATATCGCCGACCAGTGCGCCAAGGCGGGCGACATCACCACCCGCAAGATGTTCGGCGACTACGCCATCTACTGCAACGGCAAGATATTCGGCCTCATCAGCGACAACGGCTTCTACGTCAAGCCCACCGAGGCAGGACGCCAGATGCTGCGCTCCGAGGAGATGCGTCCACCCTACGAGGGTGCCAAGCCTTATTTCTATATCGAGGAGGTTGACGACCACGAATACCTGACCGCTTTGGTCAAGGCCACCTGCACCGAGCTCCCCGAGCCGAAACCCAAGACGAAAACGAAAAAGGAGAAGTGAAACCAGGCGACTTGCTTCTATTTTCTAAACTCCACGGAGCTTGAATTTATTAGTCTCCACGGATCACTCGTATTTTCACGTATATTGGATAGGTGGAGATGCTTTTCAATTCTCACTTTTCAATTTTCACTTCCCGTTTGGCTTTGGTGCTGAGAGGCAGCATATAATAGACCGACATCCCGTCGCGGAAAAACTCCACTGCCCCCCAGCGTTTCCAATAGCTGTGGGTCTTCAGGTGGTGCATCACAGGGATAAAGACAAAGTCGTACTGCTGCAAGTCGGGCCACAGCGACATAATCATATCATAATTCAGGCTTGTGCCCCTGTACTTCTCGTCCACTATAAACGAAAAGACAGCAATATACCTCAGCCCGTTCAGCCGCTCCAACAGCTCCTGCTTCTCAGAGCGGATTACCTCCGTCTCCTCTTCAATGCGGTAGTCGCTCATATTCAACAGCCCTATCACCTCGCCTGCCACATCTAAAGCCTTCACGCTCATCGACCAATTGAAATGCAGGTGCTTCACCCACTCCTCCACCTCCTTGGGGTCGAACCCATACTGGCGGGTCATCCACGCAACCGTCGTCGGAGCGTCAGCGGGGGTCATCCGTTGCAATGTGTATTCTATCGGCATTGTATTATAAGGCTGTTGTATGAGAGCAGGATATGGGGATGATAGGAGAGCTTGGACTTGCGCAATCCCTCCAACCCCATGTCCTCCTCGCGGTTCATATAGACATATTGCTCTGGCAGATGGGCGGCAAACTGCTGGTTGATGATGTTGAAGGCCCCGTCGATACGGCGGTTGGCTTTCTCCACGCACACATCGAAAGTGTCGTGGGTCACCGGTGCGCCGTAGGTAAAGGCTACCATCCTGCCGTCGATGAAGATGCTGCCTCCTATTGCATCCAGCTGTTCCCAGTGGGAAAAGACGTTCTCCATAGCCCTTGCCTCGGCATCGGCGCTGAGGTCATAGCCAGTGTCGTGTCCGTTCTCATCCACTTCGGTACGCCACAGCATAGCTAAACGGCGGCACTCGTCGAAGAGCGACGGCTCCAGAGGGCGGTAGGTGAAGTCGGGATACATCGAAAGAAACTTATTGACGTGGTTGCGCTTGGCCTTAAGGCTGCCGCCTTTGAGCTCAGCCAACTCTCGTCGCAGATATATGTAGTCATATTGGTTCCTCCGGGGCTCAACCGTGACCCGCCCAGGCAACAGAGCTGCCACCTGCGCGGCCGGTTCATCCTCCACACCGATAATCATCAAGTCTGTGTCTCCAGCCGCTGCATCGGCACACAGCATCTCCACCAACCTGGGCGAGGGAGCCTCCGCCGAACAGACCATATAGGCACGCCTCCCCTGCAGGTTGAAACGGAAGACAACCGTCTTCTTGCACAGGCAGACCTCGGTGTTGAACCAGAACCGCCACCCGATAAGGTTGGCAAAAGTATAGTTGCAGTTGCGCCTGCCTGCGGCAAGCGTTACCTCCTGCACCGCACTGCGGTCGGCAACAGTCAACGGATGGAACGCCAATCGGCCTGTATCACATGGTGTTGTCATATAACAAGTACACTATTCAAGATTACAAAAATACGAAAAAAAACACAATTTCCGTTGATACGTTGATAAGTTTATATGTTAAACGATGCACATCGTATACACGTATCAACAATATCAACATTAAACAAAATCCACTCCCATTTCATCAAACAACGTTCACAATTCAGATTATTTTTGTATATTTGCTTGTTCAAACAACTGGGTGATATAGCCACAAGAATTTGAATGATTGGTTATTATCAATATTATAGCAAATAGAAAACATAAAATATTACCACAATGAAAAGAATACTTATAGTTGGTGCCGGCGGACAGATAGGTTCCGAGCTGACCCGTAATCTGAGAGACATCTATGGTGACAACAATGTTGTGTGCAGCGACCTTCGTCCGCTGAAGGGCGATCCCTACGAGCGCGGCCCCGTAGAACGCATCGACTCGACACAAATCATGCAGATAGCTACTGCTGTCAAGCAGTATAACATCGACACCATCTACAACCTTGCCGCTATCCTCAGCGCCACCGCCGAGCTCAATCCCATGCTGGGCTGGAATGTAGGCATCGGCTCATTAGTCAACTGCCTCGAAGTAGCCCGTCTCTTCGGCTGTGCCGTCTTCACTCCCTCCTCCATTGGTGCCTTTGGCCCCAGCACTCCGCACGACAACACCCCGCAGGACACCATCCAGCGTCCCAACACTATCTACGGTGTGACCAAAGTCACTGGCGAATTGCTCTCCGACTACTACTACACCCGCTTCGGTGTCGACACCCGCAGCGTCCGTTTCCCCGGTCTCATCAGCCACATGACCCTTCCCGGTGGCGGCACCACCGACTACGCTGTCGAAATCTATTATGCCGCTGTCAAGGGTGAGAAATTTGTCTGCCCGTTAAAGAAAGGCACTTTCATGGACATGATGTACATGCCCGATGCCCAGAAAGCCATGATTGACATTATGGAGGCCGACCCCAGCAGATTGATACACCGCAACAGCTTCAACGTGACGGCCATGAGCTTTGACCCTGAAATCATCTACAACACCATCAAGAAACGCTACCCCGACTTCAAGATGGTTTACGAACCCGAACCCATCAAGCAAGCCATTGCCGACAGCTGGCCCGACAAGATGGACGACAGCTGCGCCCGCAACGAATGGGACTGGAATCCCCAGTACGACCTTGAGAAGATGACCGACGACATGATTCTCAATCTGAAAAAGAAACTGTTGTAATACTCATCGCTCATCAATAAGCCTGCAATACTGACTACAGTACTGCAGGCTTTTTTTATTTCTGCTGTCACTTTTTGCCTCTTTTTTGGCTCTAAACGTTATGCGTTGACGTGATAAACGTTGATATGTATCTCACCCAACATATCAATAATTTAAAACTGGTTGCCAGGCGGCAACTTTCTTATTATTCGAAAAAAAAAAGTATTTTTGCATCTCTAAAAACGATTATCTCATACTGCAATGAAAAGAGTGGTTCTTCTATGCCTCGTTGCGCTGACTGCATTGACTGCCACAGCGCAAAACAACCGATGGGATTGCCTTGACACCCTTATCGGCGAGGCGAAATACGCCACAGCCTACCCCTTGGCACAGGGGTATTACCGCCAAGCCCTTGCCGACGGCAAGGGCACCGAATTGCTCACCGCGGCCTTCTACCTAACGGCACTCGACTATGCCTACAGCAAAGATGCCGCCGACTCGGCCCTGATGCGCTACAGCCTTTTGGCACGCAGGCTGCAAGGCGTGGACCGCGCCGTGGCTTACGCCTTCCTCTTTCAGACCTACAACAGCCTGTATTCGAAATATAATTACCGTCTGGACCGCAACAAGCCCTCCGACGACCCCAACATGAAGTACCTCCGATGGCACCGCCAACGTATGGAGGACACGCTGATGGTATGTGCCGACAATGTGTTGGTGCAGGCCGACGCACTGCAGAGGACCGACACTCACCCCTACCGTCGCCTGCTCCGCAACCCAACTAACGACAGCATCATCTTTCCACCTCTGGACACTACCCTGTTAGGCATACTGGTGCAAACACTGCTCGAACCCTCGGAGCACCGCATCGACCTCGCCAAACTCGCACCTGCACAGCGGGAGAGTGTGTTGTCGCCCCTGGCGCAGTTCTGCCACGACACGCTGACTTATCCCTTCCCCATCGCACTACACCGGCAGGTGGCGGAGCTCTATGCCTCAAGCCCTGCCGACACGAGGCTATGGCTCGACCTGCAACGTTACGAGGTGTGCTACAGCAGCAACATCAAACCCCTCACCCTTGACAGCCTTGTCCACTACTACCGCCCCCTGCTTGCCACCGACGATATGCGTGCTATGCTGTGCCTAAGGCAAGCGGAGAACCTCGACTTCAACAGGCAGAGGGTGAAGGCGGAGCAACTCTGCATCGAGACCGAGCGACGCTACCCCAACACCTACGGCGCTTACCTCTGCCGACAGCTGCGAAGGGACATCTGCCAGCTGCGCTATGAGCTGCATTATAACCAAACCGAGTCGTCGAAACGCCACCGAATGGCTGTGGTGGAGGCGCACAACACATCACTGCTCAAATTCAAGATAGTGTCGCAGCAGCTACTTGAGGACAGCTGGAACTGGAAGAAACACGCCGACACCCTTTTGCGACTCCCCTCGGTGGCACAGTGGCAGCAGCCGCTGCCCGACCCGGGCGACCACCTGACGCACTCCTATCTGATAGCCCTGCCCCACGTGCCGCAGGGCGACTACTACTTGGTGGCATATACCGACAGCTCGCTGTGCTACGAGAAGTACCAGTCGGCCGATGCCGCCTTCTTCGCCTACTATACACCCCTCAAGCCGGGCAGACGCTCTGGCCTCTCTCCTTCGCAAGGACATCTGGTAGACCGCACCACAGGGCAGCCCCTCGCCTACAAGCGGGTCACACTACACTCCTATGGTGAAATAACAAACCTGCATTACCGCCTACGCTGCCGCACCGACAGCGAGGGTTTCTTCCGCTTTCCCACCTCGTCGCCACGCTACATACTTACCAAACTAGAAGTGCTGGCCGCTCGGGTAGAAGGGTATGAGACGGAGTATGGGAGTGAGGGCTATTATGATGTATTCACTGGCCATGCCTACCATCAAAAACCAAAGCGGCTGGACATAGTGATGACTGACCGCCCTGTTTATCGTCTGGGCGATACCGTGCACTTCAGTTGCGTCGCCTACCTCAAGCATAGTCGCGGCAAGGAATGGAAGTCACATCTACGCCCTGCCAAGAATATGAAGCTGATAGCCACCTTTTGCAGAAGATATGACGACAGCGAAGACACCCTCCACCTCGTCACCGACAGCCACGGCCGCTGCTGGGGTGAGTTTGTCATCCCTGCAGATGGCCAGAATGGGTATTACGACCTCACCGTCAAGTCGACCGACGATAATTACTGGGGTGACCCAGATTACTCCGATTACCAGACTATACAGGTAACGGCTTACAAGCAGCCCCATTTCATGCTATCGCTCTCCACCACCAAAGACAGCGCCGACTCTACTGCCGTCCGCCGCTTCGGCCAGCCCGTGACGTTCTACGGCAATGTGGCAAGCTACAGCGGTGCCCCCATGACCGGCACACGCATCAAATGGGAGGTGAGTTGCGAACCCTTGACCAACCCCCTGCAAGCCAACACCATCGCCGACGACTTCCCCTTCAGCGACAGCCTCACAGTTGACGAAGAGGGGAACTTCCAATTCTCTTTCACCCCAATTAGAGATTCTATAGGCTCTATAGGTTCTATAAATCATAGGATTTCTAAAGAAACTAAAATATACACCGCCTATGTCCGCGCCATTGATGCCGACGGGGAGACGCACGAGCAGCGCCTCTCGCTCCATGTGTCGGACGCCGACGGCTACTGCATGCCCACCGGCGACGACCTCAGCCACCTCACCTTTGCCTACAACAATTTTGACCACCAGCCACTGAAGGGAGCCGTACGCGTGGTGTTGCAACAACTGCGGCAACCCGACACTATCCGCACCCTCGACACCTTGATGAAGGAGTACCCCGACGCCCGCTGGGTAGGCACACGCGAGGAGTTTCGCCACCTCTTCCCCTATCGTGCCTTTAGCCGTGAGGAGGGCGACAAGCACTCCTGGCCTGTCGTCGCCACACGCTTCGACCAGACCACCGAAGCCCGCAAGATAGACATCCCCAACCTCCCCTCGGGGCTCTACCGCGTCACCTTCTACACGCCCGACAGCAACCAGCACGACACCCTTATCAACCATGTAGCCCCCAATGGCCGTGTGACGGGCGACGACATCGTGTGGCTGCGCACCACCCCCAAACGCGACTGGACATACTCCCCCAGCCTCACCTGCCGTGTGGGCGACACCGTGCGCATAGAACTGGGTAGCCCCTACGGCAACCAACCGCTCTTCTACCGCATAGACCATGCCGCCAAATGCTACCGCCGCGGCATGCTGGTGCTCGACAGCAGCCACATCTCTACCCTCGTCATCCCCATCACCAAGCGGATGCGGGATGGCTGTGTGGTGACACTGGCTGCGATGCGCGAAGGACGCACTTTCGCTATACGCTATACGATTAACGTGATCCGCCCCGACCTGCGGTTAGATATAGGCATCGAGACCTTCCGCGACCGTATGCAGCCCGGCGAACATGAGCAGTGGCGACTGCGTGTCACACAGGGCGACACCCTCCCAAAAGGCATCAAATCCAACCTCAGCCTCACCATGTACGACCTCGCATTGGAGGAATACAGACACTTGAACTACGGCTTCTGGCCCTGGCGTCAGGAATACGACAACCTCCAAATCACGCGACCCCATATAGAGTCAAAACGCATGAGCTACACCGTTAAAACACCCCTACTATCTCACAATACTACCGTCATCCAGCCCCGCATAGGCTTTGCCTTGCCCGAAGTAGCCAACTACCACAAGCAACTGATTGCCCGCTTGGGTACCAGCATCATAGGCACCATTATCGACGCTAATACCCAAGAGCCCATACCCTTCGTCAACGTAGTTGTCAAATATGGTAATAGGGCGGTAAAAGGTACCACGACCGACTGGGACGGTAACTTTGTCATGAAGTGGCTGCCAGCAGACGAATACGTCATCATCGTCTCCTCCGTCGGATACCAGAAGCTGGAGCAACACATCTACGTCCCCAGTAAAGGTGCGAGGGTGTTGAACATCGCGATGTCGCCTACCGCATCGAAATTGGAAACAGTCCAAATAATAGAAAGTAGGGTTCCCGTCATCGAGATAGGCGCTCCCGAAAGCGGACAACGCATATCCGCCGACGACATCGCCCACATGCCCGGCACCAGTGTTGAAAGTATCGTTGCCTCTGTCGGCGGTGTGGGGTATGCCCGTGGCGAAGAAGGAGGTTCGCGCAAACGCACCGGCGTGAATGTGCCCAAAGAGGCCATTGCCGAGATACCCCCCATGTTTAACTTCGGCAGCACTGCCACCGACATGACCTCCTCCATGCGCAAGAACCTCAGCACCCTTGCCCTCTTCGAGCCTGCCCTGCACAGCGACAAGGAGGGCTATGCCACAGTCTCCTTCACCCTGCCCGACATCCTCACCCAGTGGCGACTGTACGGCTTCGCATGGACCGACCAGTTCCAAGTAGGCACCCTCAACCGCACTATCCAAGCACAGAAAGAACTGATGGTGCAGCCCCTCATGCCCCGATTCCTGCGGCAGGGCGACACCATCAAAATCCGCGCCAAGGTTTCCAACCTCACCGACAGCGTGATGAACGTGCATGTAGGCTTTGAAATTGAGAATGGAGAATTAAGAATGGAGAATGAGCTGCCGCACCCAGATAATTTTCAATTTTCACCTTTCAATTTTCACCTTTCAATTCCTCCCCATACCAGTTCCATCGCCTCTACCCGCATTGCCGTCCCTGCCGACTGGCATGTGGCCGACTACAAAGTCTACGCTTATAAAACCACCTCTATCGGACACCACTCCGACGGCGAACAGGGCCAACTGCCCGTCCTCTCCAATCGCGAGCGCATCACCACCAGCCATCTCCTTTACGTCCCCGGCAGCGTGGATGGGAAAGAGGTGGTCCGCACCTTCGACATCGCCCTGCCCACTCCCGCACCGGGCGACAGCACCACCCTCTCATTCACTGCCAACCCCGTCCGTTATGCCATCGAGGTACTGCCCCATTTCAAACGCCTCCTCATGCCGGGCAACATCTACCTTGCCAACAGCATCTATGTGAACCACCTCACCACCCTACTCGACACCCTCTCACCCAAAGAGAAACAGCGTGTTGCATCGCGCGTAACCTCCGACCTCCATCGCATACTGGGTGCACAGGCTTCCGGTGGTGGCTGGAGCTGGATGCCTGGCGGCAGGGAAGCCAGCCGCTATGTCACCGAAAGCGTCCTGCAACGCCTGGCCAGTTGCCCCTCGCTTGACAACCAAAACAATTACCACAACCAATACCTCAGAGCCATCGCCTATCTCGACAAGTTCCTTGTGGACATCAACAAAGACATGATGATATACTCCCACCCCTGGTTCGACGACTACCTTTCGCTGATTTACACCCGCAGTCTCTACTTCAATACCAAACCCCTCGACCAGTGCGACAGCACCACACAGGAAGCCTACCGCTTCTGCTACCGTATGTACAAGATGCGCAGCAACGACTATACTAACCTCCACACTCAGGGCCAACTCGCCCTGCTGATGCTGCACATAGGCGACACCGCCGATGCCGTTGACCTAGCCAACCGCATCAAGGAGAGTGCCCACACCAGCGACGACCAAGGCATGTATTGGCTTAACAACATGAGCGGCTACGGCTGGTATAACCGCCCCATCGAGACTGCCGCCCTGATGGTGGATGTCTTCGCCGACGTGCTGCATGACTGGGAGTCCGTCAGCCGCATCCAGCAGTGGATTCTCGCCTCCAAGCGAGGCACCGCCTGGCGCACCGACATGGCCACCGCCGCCGCCCTCTGTGCCCTCACCCGACAACCCGTAAACACCACCCTCAGACAAGGCATCGTCACTATTAAATGCAACAATCAAGAAATAGAAAGCGGAACAATAGACGTTGAAAAATACACAAATGAGTCAACCAATTTTCAATTCTCAATTTCCAATTCTCAATTATTCCCTGCTTGGGGCGTCCTGTTCCACAGCCACGACACCCCCATCGACAGCATCCAGTACAACGACACCGGCATGAAGCTCCGCAAGACCCTCAGCCGTGTCAATGCCGACGGCAGCCTCACCCTCCTGAACCCCGGCGACAAACTGCATGTGGGCGACCGTGTGCGCGTGCACATCGACATCGACTGCCAGCAAGGATTCGACAACATGGTGCTACGCGACCAGCGTGCCGCCACCTTTGAGCCCGCCAGCACCACCAGCGGATGGCAGTGGAACAGTGGCCTGCACTATTATGTGGACGTGCGCGACGAGTGGACCGACTGCTACATCGACCACCTCGGCCCCGAACACTACTATGTGGAGTACGACCTGTGGGTGCGCCACAGCGGCACCTTTGCCAACGGCATCTGCACCCTGCAGAGTGTATATGCACCCGAGTTCCGCGCCAACACCGACTCGCAAACCATCGCGGTGCCGTGAGGGTATGCACTGGGTGAATACACTTTTTTTCTGAACAGGTGAAAAATAATTCGTATCTTTGCACTTTGTATTGATACACGATTATTTCTGCAAATAATTATTAACAACCCTTAATATCATGAGAAAACTCAACTCCATTATTGCAGCAGGCCTGTTCGCACTGAGCATGTTCGCCGCTCCGACGGCCGATGCCTGCACCAATTTCCTTTTCACAAAGGGTGCTACAAAGGACGGTAGCACAATGATTACTTATGCGGCCGACAGCCACACGTTGTATGGCGAATTGTATTACCGCAAAGCTGCCGACTATCCTGCCGGTACGATGTTCATGTTGGTGGACTGGGACAGCGGTCGCAAATTGTTCGAAATACCTCAGGTGGCCCATACTTACAGCGTGGTGGGCAACATGAACGAGCATCAGCTGGCTATTGGCGAAACCACATACGGCGGTCGCGAAGAATGCTGGAAAGACGAAGTGAAGGGCATTGACTATGGCTCGCTTATCTACGTCACACTGCAGCGTGCCAAGAATGCCCGCGAAGCCATCTATTGGATGACCAAGATGGTGGCCGACTACGGTTACTGCAGCGAAGGCGAGAGTTTCTCCATTTGCGACCCCAACGAGGTATGGATTCTTGAACTTATTGGGAAACGCAGCGCCCCCGTTAAAGCCGATGTTGCAAAGAAGCTGAAATATAAGTACACCGAAGGAGCCGTGTGGGTTGCCCGCCGCATTCCCGACGGTTATGTGAGCGGTCATGCCAATCAGGCTCGCATCACCCAATTCCCACTGGAAGACAAGAAGTTCAAAAAAGCCAAAGGCAAAGGTCTTCACCCCGCCATTAGCAGCAACCATATAGAATATCTCTATGAACCCGAAGTGGAATGTGTCTACGCTTCCGATATCATCACCTATGCCCGTGCCTGCGGATGGTTCGACGGCAAAGATGAGGAATTTTCATTCTGCGACACTTATGCACCTCTCACTTTCAGCGGTATCCGTGGATGCGACGCCCGTGTGTATGCCATGTTCCACCGCGTCAATCACGAAGCACGCAAATATGAGAAATATGCCATGGGCGACCTCAATGCCGAGCGTATGCCTTTGTGGATTAAGCCCGACCATAAGGTTGATGTGCACGAGGTGATGAATCTGATGCGCGACCATTATGAAGGCACCGCTATGGATATGAGCAGAGATATGGGTGCCGGTCCCTTTGCATGCCCCTACCGTTGGCGTCCCATGGGTTTTGAGGTTGATGGACAGAAATACATCCACGAACGCGCCACCTCTACCCAACAGACCGGTTTCAGTTTTGTTGCCCAGTGCCGCAGCTGGCTGCCTAACAAAATCGGTGGTATCATTTGGTTCGGTGTCGACGATACCTACAGCACTGTTTACTGTCCTATGTACTGCGGCATTACCAAGATTCCCGAATGTTTCCGCGAAGGGAATGGCGACATGCTTACCTACAGTGAAACATCTGCTTTCTGGCTGTTCAACCGTGTCACCAATTTTGTTTACAGCCGTTATAGCGACATGATTGTAGACCTGCAGAAAGTGCAGAACGAACTGGAGACCAATTTCATCAACGAAGTGAACCGCTTTGACGGAAAAGTCAAGCAAATTACCGACAACGAAGGGCTTACCCATCAGCTCAACGACTTCTCCAACCGTATGGCCGAGAGAATGATGAAGTCATGGAACAATCTGGACCGCTACCTTCTGGTCAAATATATTGACGGCAATATCAAGAAAGAGAAAGACGGTAAGTTTGAGCGTACCGAGACCGGCAACGCAGCTTTCCCCATGCAACCCGAATACCCCAAATGGTTCTACAAAATGATTGTCAACGACCACGGCGACATCATCCGTCAAACCTTCTAAACATGCTAATTCAACAATATTTATCACCTGTACAGCCAAACTCGCTGGGTTACTATCCCAGCGAGTTTTCCGTAACCTTGGGCTCACGCATCGTCACCCACACACCCGAAGAAGGATGCCCCGACATTCCCGACGAAGGATTGGTGATGGTGGGAGTGGGAGAAGACCGCGGTGTTGAGAACAACGCCGGATGCGACGAAGCTCCCGACACCATACGCCGATATCTTTACCCATTAGCCATCCCCCACGTCGACACCAAGATTATAGACCTTGGCAACATCATTCTCGGCCAAACTGTTGAGGACACCTATTATGCCTTAGCAGAAGTGGTGGCAGAAGTGGTGCAACACGGCAGCACGCTCATCGTGCTGGGTGGCAGCCAAGATCTCACCTTCGCTGCATACAAAGGCTACGAGAAACTGAATCGCATCATCAATATTGCCTCCATCGACTCGCGTTTTGACCTTGAAAACAACGACAGCATCACCTCACGCACATGGCTCCGCAATATCATAATGCAGAACCCCAACTACCTTTTCTTCAACGCCAACATAGGCTATCAAACCCATCTTGTGGGACAAGACTATGTGCGGCTGATGGATGACCTGAAATTCGATGCCTACCGCTTGGGCGAAGTGCGGCATGACATGACACGTGCAGAAACCCTTATTCGCAACTCGGACCTACTCAGCGTAGACATCGGAGCCATACGTCAAAGCGACGCCCCGGGCAACCTTGCCCCTTCTCCTCATGGTTTCTACGGTGAAGACTACTGCCAGATGATGCGTTTTGCCGGAATGAGCAACAAGACCAGTTGTCTCGGGCTCTTTGAAGTGAATCCCCGTTATGACAATCGAGGACAGACCTCACACATGGTGGCCCAAGGGCTCTGGTACTTCATCGAAGGCTACTACCTCCGCAAACACGACAACCCACGGTTCTTCCCTGAGAATTGCAAACACTTTATCGTCAAAATGGAAGACCCCGAGATAGACCTCGAATTCTATAAGAGCAAACTCAGCGACCGTTGGTGGGTTCGTGTTCCTTGCGACGACAGCCAACTGCAGGAAATCTACTCCAACCAGCTCATGCTACCCTGCACATATGGAGACTACCTCCAATCATTGAAAGGCGAACTGCCGGTGCTATGGATGAAATACTACCAACGCCTCAATAGTTAATAAAAGGAAAAGCCCGGATCATATCCGGGCTTTTTCCTACTAATTGAGATAAACCTTAATTTTTACATCCCCCATTCGGATATTTTGAAAACACCGTGCATACTGGAGAATGTTCTGCACAACTTCGGGTGACGGTTGTACGGTTGTGCCTGCAGTTCCAAAAGATGTACCTGTGCTGTGGTTTAATTCATAGTCCTGCATCATACGCGTCAGATTAAGTTGAACATTGGGGTCTTGTTGAACTGTTTTATTCGAACAGACATCCCAATAACTCAAATCTGCCACAAAAATTGTGCAGGCAAATGTTAATTAACATTTTTTGATTGTGCTAATGCACCCATGAATGTGTTGATGCGTTGACAAGTTTACGCATTTACACACTCACTATAGCTCTTGAAACATATTGTGTTCCTCAGCCAGACGTCTCAAATTGATGATTGCATAGCGCATGCGGCCAAGAGCAGTATTGATGCTTACACCTGTACGGGCAGCTATATCTTTGAAATCGCATTTGCCATAATGGCGCAAAATCACTACCCTGCGCTGTTCAGGCGGTAGCATTTTGACCAACTTGCGGATATTACTACTCGTCTGCTGACGCATGATGCTCTGCTCCACATTGTCGTCATGCAACTGCAACGTATCCACCACATCATAGTCAGGACGGTTGGGCACAATGGGCATTTTACTATTGCGACGGAAATAGTCCACAATTAGATTGTGGGCGATACGCATTACCCAATGGATAAACTTATTCTCATCTTTGTAGGCACCGCCATTGATAGTGGCCACCACCTTGAAAAAAGTATCCTGAAAAATGTCGTCGGCCACATCCTTGTCTTTAACGACCGAAAAAATGTAACCGTAAACCTTGGCCTGGTAACGGGCAAGGAGAACATCGAAACAGGAGGCGTTGCCATCTCTATAACCCTGTATCAGCTCGTTGTCGGGGAGCGTCGAAAGTGATGCGTCAATCATTCTTATCGCTTTTTAAATTGTTGAACTGATAAGTCTTTTCTCAATAGCGGTCGTATTAGTTTATATATTTTTCGAAATGCAAAAATACATATTTTTTTGCAAACAGCAACTTTTTCTACGTATTTTTTTTAAGTTTAGTATGTCATGGGCAAAAAAAATTGCACCATCGACGACAGAAAAACATCTATTTTGTCAGACATACACCCTCACTTACAATCACGGCTTCCCACCACACTACCTCCTGGAAAGGTCGCGTCTTGCCTCATGCGGGACAGGCTTGGGACCCGGCACCCACCAGCGGTAATTGAAACTCCATAGGCGAGGGTCGCTGGGCGAAGTGATGAGAAGCTCTTGATACTCCAACTGATGTGCGGGTGCGGCAACATGCACCTCGGGCAACATGCGGATGGTTGTGCTGTCGGTAATGACCGATATGTTGAGGTTGGCAGTCTCATTGATGAGCAGTTCCTGTTTGTAAAGCGTCAATCCGCTCAGCAATACCTTCAACGTGTAGCTACCCACTGGCAGCGGAGCCACGACGAAGAACCCCTCCTCGTCGCACACCGTGCCTGCCACAAGACGGTCTTCGTTGAGAAACTGGATGGTGCAGAAAGGCTCGGGCTTACCTGTGCGGTGGTTCGAAATGGCTCCATAGACGGCAACAGAATCCCCTACTTCCTGCTGTTGGGCGCAGACAGGGAAAAATGCCAGCATTGCGATAACGGCGATAATGATTTTATTTGTTTTCATTGGAATGGATTTTTTTCAGTTTCTCATACAACAGGCGCAGCGGGAACGTGTCGGCTACCACGCTGTTGTACCGACCCCAAAACGAGGGCTCGTCGTAGCTCGCACCGAAAGCTTCTCCGAGCGTCTGCGGACGGACGACAATGGTGTCGCCACGGGCGGCAGTGTCGGAGAGGGAGAAGTCGGTCAGAGTCCAGTCTACACTGCTTTGCCACCACTGGGGCCCACTCTCCTTGTCATTCCTATGGGGACTCAGATGAAACGACTTATAATTATAATAATGTGTCAGCGTGTAATGCCCGTCGCGGACGTCGTAGCTCCACAGCGACGAGTCTCTGTCGAATGTCAGCTTGTTGTATTTCACATTCACCCAATCTCCACTGGGCCACCTTCTCTCCGTAGGGGATGTTTGGACCGACTTGATTAGCACAATGGCCAAATCGCGCTTGCGGATGGTATATTCATACCGGCTGTTGCCACCCAACATTTTAGATTGGAGTTGGTAGTATGTCTCACCGTTATCTTCAAACTCTCTTATCGAGCCGAACCTATGCGCTTCCATTATCTGCTTGTTGAACAAAAGACTTGCCTGCGGTGTATATACAGGGTCGAAAAAACTCTCGTTGTCGTCATATTCCAGCATCTCGCTCGCCCCATTTTGCCGACCAGTCTTGCCGACCAGCAACGGACGGTCGTAAACGAGCAGGCGGTGCTTCAAAAGCATCTTGTAGTCCGTGGGCATCTCGCGCTCATCGGCGCGGAACCGGTAACTCGACTTGTCTACATACTCAGAATATCCAGCGCGTTTCATTCGTATCACAGCTTCATCGAAGAGATATAACTCGTTGTCAACAGCTCGCCAGTCGCGGAAAAAGAAAGTTGAATAGCTGCTGTCTTTATGGTAGTTCGCTGCTATGTTGTTAACTGCCGCTTCCAGCAGGTCGCGCGGATATCGGTATTCCTTTATTTCCACCTCCCTCAACACCACCGCACGCTCCGACAGCTTGACACGTCCCGACCGCTTTAGCTCACCCACGGTCTTCCGCTCAGTGGTATATCCCACACAACGAACCACCACAGTGTCCTCCTCGGTCCCCTGCGGCACCCTCAGCTCATATTCACCCGTCTCGTTGCACGACACCCCTACAGAGGTGCCCGCCAGCTGCAACGTCGCATACGGCACACCCTTCGACCCGCATGTCACACGACCGCTAAGAGAAATATGATTCGTCTGAGCTTCCGTTGAAACAGACAGAACCATAAAGAGAATAATGAACATTTTTTTCATACCAGCCGGCTTAAGAATGCAAATGCAAAAATACAAATAAAATTCGAATTACAATTCACCTCCCTTTGATTTTAACAGAAGACATGGAAAAAACGATTATTTTTTCACACCAGACGGCACCAAAAACGTGGGACGAATCAAAAATTTAAGACCATTTAAGGGGCATTTTATCCCATTACACCCCAAAACAGGGTATTTTGTCACTTTTTTTACACGACATCACGATTATTTTGCCACATGATAAATAGTGCGTACCTTTGCACCGTTTTGGGACGACAGGAAACAATCATTAAACCAGCCTTCCTTCATCCACTCAATTATCAATAAATATAGTAAACACACAAAACGAAGTATGAATTACCGTTTTCTCTCAAGTATGATACAACATAGTATCAACGGAACAAAAATGTCTACCATACGGGGCAACGGAGGCACTGCCCAAAGCGGAAGAGATCCGCAACCATCCTTCACTATCGTGCGTATAGGCCGACAACCAGGGCGACACCATCTACGACTCAACCGCATCCTGAAAGAATTGAAAGAAGACAAACTATTTGTACTGGAATATGAAGGCAACTACTGCGACTATGACTGGGCTGCCATCTCCGCCTACCCCAACCGCGACCACCAATCCCACATCGGCTTCGGCAGTTTCCGCGATACCTACACCTCTATACTGGAAAAGATTCAAGCAAGCGGTGCCCGCATTGCCCTGCTCACCCTGCCCACCCTGCTACCGCAACGTTATTTCGACCATATCAGTCGCGGCCTGAACCGCACGGCCATCCTTCAATGGCTGGGAGGCGACGTGTGCAACCTCAACCATTGGCAGGAACAATATAACGAAGAAATTGTAAGTCTGGCAGCACACCACAACCTATCCGTAATTGACATCAACCCCATGTTTCTGCAGCGTCACTATTTAGACGACATCTACAAAAGCGACGGGATGCACCCGAACAGCACGGGACAAGCCGTGATAAACGAAATAGTGGCAAACTGGCTGACTCACCAACACTAACGTGCTGGAGAGATACAACTGGTTTTGCAAAGGTAGTAAGGATGGGAGAAAAGCACCCTATCTGAACGCTCAGGAGTAATGAAAAGACTGGCGGCGGCAGCATCAGCGTCGCGGCCACGTAGTACATCAATGATTTCATCGAAGTTGTAACCACTAAAATGTACTGGACGACCCACAAAAAGGCTGAACCGTAGCATCATCTCCACTTCAAGGCCAGTCCACACGTTCTCCTTATAGAAACTGAACGGAGAATTGTCGGACAAAGTGGCCACCTCAATAGGATGCCCTTTCAAGTCGGCAAGTTCATCCATAGTGGGCATAACGACAGTGTCCAACCGCTGCGAACACCACCGGGCGAACATGTTGTCCAGAGTGCCGTCGGACTTAATCTGCACCAGAAAGTCGTTAAACTGCTGGCAAAGCTTCTCATCCTTGGGGTTGAAAGCCACCGCCACGTCGAAACCACCGGGCAGGTTGAAATCCACTGCCAAACCATGCTCAGCCATGCCGAGGGTAGTAAGCACCACCGTGTCAATAATGCCGCAGTCAGCCACACTGTCACTGATTGCGGCAAAAAGTTCCGTAGGGGTCTTGCAACGTACAAGATTAATATGGGAAAAATTGTTCGTGTCGCTCAGCAACACATCGCTGGTGCTGCCGTTGATGACAGCCACCGAATGACCCTCAAGATCCTCTAAACTCGAAAATCCCGCCACCGTAGCAGGAGTCTCTGGCGCGCTGTTGCAGCCCGTCAACAATGCCCCACAAAGGGCGACAAGGAGGGCACAGGCTATGCCCATAAAGTGTAAACGATTGTTCACCATAGTATTATTTGCTTCAAACCATTTTAGATTGACAAAGCAAAAATACACTTTTTTTTTCGATTGGTGAGGATTTTGCCTTATATCTTTTTATTCCGTCAGACGAAAACGTACACGCCACGTGCCATCGTTAAAGTCGTGACTGATAATCTTGAAGTGGGGTATCTCCCGTGTGTTGGCCACATGGTCGCCTGCACAGGCACATATATCATAGTCGCCTATGCGGACAAGGCGAAGGGTCTCTGAGGCATCAGAGGGCAGCTTGCTGAGATCCACCTCAGGAGGGAGATGGTCGCGATCCACATACTCAACCGTCACATCTAAATGACGGCCTATGACTTCGTTCACCCGGTCTTCGACGGCCTGTACCTGCTCCGCTGTGGGAGCCTCAGGCAACAGATAGTCGCACTTGCTCTTCTTTTTTTCGATATGAGCATTCCTCGACCGCGGACAGCCGAACATCTGCACCATGGTCTGGTTCAAAATATGCTCCGCTGTATGCATCGGCGGATACTCCTGCTTGTTGTGCACGTTAAGAATAGGTTCTTGTTCCATGATGGTCAATATTTGATTATTGGTTATCTTCGTCAATACGCCAAAGACTATGAATGATTTTGTAATCATCAGCCCTTGCTTGTTCCTCATAACATAACGGATTACCTTCTCGCCAA
>JAEEGL016464035.1_pt1 | contig 20682 bp, 18 predicted proteins | sample 9134231 | NCBI WGS metagenome assembly JAEEGL01 (sample SAMN16246548, study PRJNA631951) | gut metagenome | biome: gut microbiome; feature: rumen; material: fiber-attached | host: Bos | place: Iran: Karaj | collected 2018-10
GTACCTTGTCTCAAGTTCCTTTTTCATTTCTATTTCGATTTCAAATTGTTACGTTTTCCGATAAAAGTCAACTCGTTTAAAAAGAACTGCAAAAATAGCAAATGGTGTTTGTCGGCAAACGGAAAGGGTGAAAAGTTTTCTACAATCCGTCTGATGCAATTTTTGCTTTTCTGTGGATACTCTCTTTATAAATGGGCGAGTTGGTTTTCTGGCACTGTTTGAAGTAGTTGCGGGCGGCTTCGGTGTCGCCTTCGGCCTGGCTTATCACGCCTAAATAGTAGAGTGAATAGCAAGGGTAGTATACTTTGTCGGCCAGATTGGGGTTGGCTGAAATTGAGTAGAAATGCTTGGCAAGTTCAGTTTGGCCGTTTTTGTGGCACACCCGTCCCATGCGGTAGGCATATTCATTGAGTTGGACGGCGGAATATGACTTTATGTCATCGCGGTTTTTTAGTAGAAGTTGCTCACAATCAGCGTAGTTGCCGGCGTCGAAAAGAAGACGTGCACGTAACAGTGTTGTGTCCCAATGTGATAGCAGCGAACACTCGTATTTGGCTTGCCGGTCGTTGGATGTTGAGGCGGGTGAGTGTTTGATTTCGTTGCACAACTGTTTGGTTTTCAGCGTATCGCCTTTCAGAAAACTGTGCCATGCTAATTTCAGTTTTGCATATTCCACATCAGCGTTATTTGCCTGTTGGTTAATGTATTGACTGAGATATATTTGGCACGAGTCGTTGAGCAGGTTCAACAGTGTGTTGCCCATTAGAAGGTTGAACATGTTGCATTTGTCGAAATGCCCATTATGCAACGATTTGTTAAGCAGTTTGGCGGCTTCTGCTGAGTGTCCGTGATGCATCAGTGCTTGAGCGGCTACGAGTACAGTTGCCGCATTGCTTGTTTCGATGTATGTTGAGTTGCGGTAAATATTCTGTAGTGTGGTGCCGTCATCGCCGAGCGAAGGGAGAAGCAGAATGGCCAAGAGTGCCGATTCGGTTTTGAATGTCGCCGGGGCGGTTGGGTCGTTTTCGATGTCACGCTGCATTTGACAAAACTCCTCGATGCGTTGCTGCGGTGTCAGGTTTTTAGCCAGCGAGGGGAAAGTATTGTACAATTGTGCGTCGAGCACAAGTTGAAGCATATTGTAACGGTTTCTTTTCCAGCCGGTTGTTTTGTTGATGTTCTGCAGGGCAAGCATGTAACTCGATGCGGCTGTCAGCTTATAGTTGTTGCTGAACGAAGCGAAGCTGCGCATAAGATAGAGGTCGGCAAGGCACAAGTGGTAGAAGTCGTTGTCGGTTTCATGTTCCTTCAGTTCTTTTATCAAGGCCGAAAAATCGGTCGATGCCAACAGGTCGGGGTTGGCGTTTATCATCGATTGGACAATAGCCGAATATCCAATAATCCAAGGCTTGAACTCGCTTGTGGCGGAATCGGCGTTGAAGGTTAGGTTGAGAATCTGCCGATGCATACCGATGCCGCTACGCATATAGTCGAACTGCGCATTGGCGTTCAGGCTTGTGCAGATTAGTATTATGGCGGCTATTTTCCGGCTGATACCCATTTGTGTAAAAAAGAAAGGGATTGCCGAGGCAATCCCTTTATAATTCTGTCTAATAGATGATTACAACTCGGCTAATCCAGCATCAACAAGGATGCGGCCGCAATATTCGCAAACTATAATACGCTTGCGAGCGCGGATGTCGACTTGACGCTGGGGCGGTATCTTGTTAAAACAGCCGCCGCAGGCGTCGCGCTGAATGGTTACCACGGCCAAACCGTTGCGGACATTGCCGCTTATGCGATTGAAGGCGGTGAGGTAGCGTGGCTCGATAAGCTTCTCTATTTCAGCCTTTTTAGTTTCAAGCTCTTCTTCTTTCTTTTGAGTTTCCGATATGATGCTGTTCAGTTCGCTTTGTTTTTGGTTCAAGTCGCCTGAACGCTCGGCAAATACAGTCTCGGCCTTTTCAATGAATTCCTTTTTGCTCTCCATTTCCGCAGTGTACTCGCGGATATGTTTCTCGCTCAATTCAATCTCAAGGCTCTGGAATTCAATCTCTTTCGACAGTGAGTCGTATTCGCGGTTGTTCCTTACATTGTCTTGTTGTGACTGGTATTTCTTTATGTCTTCTTGCGATTGCGCAATCTTATGCTTCTCATTGACAATGTTTTGCTCGAATTCTTTCACCTCGCTTTTGTAGTTGGCGATGCGTGTCTGCAAGCCTGCCAATTCGTCTTCAAGGTCTTGAACTTCAAGCGGAAGCTCACCGCGCAAACTCTTGATTTTGTTGATTTCGGTTTGAACTTGCTGAAGGTCGTACAGATTCTTCAGCTTCTGTTCCATTGTGGTTTCAACTTTTTGATTCTTGTCATCCATTGCGTTATACGTATTTTATTGGATTTGTATTTACTCTCGTCAATCGAACCGCAAAATTAGAAAATTTTCTGGTAAGTAATTCATAAAAAAGTTCTTTTGTGAATTGTTCGCTTTCATAGTGTCCGATGTCGGCTAAAACAAAGGGATAGCGGGCATCGAAGAACTGGTGGTATTTGACGTCGGCGGTGAGCAGAATGTCGGCTCCGGCGCGCATGGCGTCTTCAATCAGGAAACTTCCGGCACCACCGCAGACTGCAATTTTCGTTATTGGAGTTTCGGGTAGGCGGGTGTGGCGTATGCTGCCGCAATCGAATATTTTTTTGATTCGGAGGAGAAAATCGGCGGCTGGTTCCGGTTCGGGCAGCGTGCCTATAATGCCGCTCCCGGCCTGATTGTAATCGTTTTGCAGCGGATAGATGTCGTAGGCAGGCTCCTCATATGGATGCGCGGCAAGCATGGCGCTTATCACTTTGCCTGTAAGATGTTGAGGTACAACTGTCTCAATGCGTTTTTCGGCTTCGGTATGCAGCTCGCCTATTTGCCCAACGAATGGCTTGCAATTGTCGTTTGCTTTAAAAGTTTCCTGACCTTCAATGTTATAGCTGCAACTGTCGTAGTTGCCTATGCAACCTGCGCCGGCGGTAAACATGGCGTTTCGCACAGCCTCAGCATGCGACAGAGGTACATAAACTACCACTTTGCATAGTTTGTTGCGTATCGGACTCAGAATCATAACGTTTTGCAAACCAATCTTTTCTGCAATCTTGCTATTGACACCATTGTGGAGCATGTTGTCGAGGTTGGTGTGCGCGGCATAAACGGCAATGTCGTTTTTTATGGCTTTGATGAGCGTACGCTCAACATAGTTGGCGCCGGTGAATTTTTTCAAGCCCCCAAAAACAAACGGGTGGTGGGCGATTATAAGATTGACACCCAAACTGATAGCTTCATCAACAACTTCTTCGGTGACATCGAGGCTGATAAGCGCGCCTGTAGCTTCAGCGTTGCGGTTGCCGACAATCAGCCCCGCATTGTCATACGATTCCTGCATGGCAAGCGGTGCAACCGATTCGATATAATTGGTTATTTCGCTTATTTTCATTTTTTTATAATTGTCAATTTCTTTTCCCTTATGCCTAATGCCCTCTATCTTATGCCTGGCCCTAATACCCATATCTTTCTTTCCACCAGTTTTTTAGCCGCGTGCGGATGTTGTCTTCCTGTGGGTTGGGTTGTGGTGTGTAAAAAGCGTGTCCGCGCAATTCTTTCGGTAGAAAATCTTGTTCAACAAAATGTCCTTCAAAGTCATGCGAATACTTGTAATTGGCGCCATAACCCATTTTCTCCATTAGTTTGGTTGGTGCGTTGCGAAGATGCAGCGGAACCGACAGATTGCCTGTTTGTCCAACGGTGGCAAGTGCTTCGTTTATAGCCATATATGCCGAATTGCTCTTCGGGCTTGTGGCCAGATAGATTGCACATTCCGAAAGAATTATACGGGCTTCGGGCAAGCCAATCTTATTCACCGATTCAAAGCAGGTGTTGGCAAGCAGCATGGCGTTTGGGTTGGCCAAACCGATGTCTTCCGAAGCCGAGATTATCAGTCGCCGCGCTATGAATTTGACATCCTCGCCCCCGTCAATCATCCGCGCAAGCCAATAGACAGCGCCGTTGGGGTCGCTTCCACGAATCGACTTGATAAAGGCTGAAATGATGTCGTAGTGCATCTCGCCGTTTTTGTCGTAAATCGACAGATTCTCCTGAAGAATGTCTTCAACAATCTGATTATTAATGACTATTGGATTTTTGCCGTCTTGTGCGCCTACAACTATATCAATGATATTTAGCAGTTTGCGCGCATCACCGCCAGAATAGCGGAACATCGCTTCTTTTTCTTCGACATTGATATTCAGTTGTTTTAGGTCGTAATCGGTTGTTAGAGCGCGTGTTAGCAGTTCATCAAGGTCGGCAGGTTCAAGCGCCTTGAGCACGTACACCTGACAGCGTGACAGCAGAGGCGAAATGACCTCGAACGACGGGTTTTCGGTGGTGGCGCCTATAAGAGTTACCACGCCTTGCTCCACAGCGCCCAGCAATGAGTCTTGCTGAGCCTTGCTGAACCGGTGAATCTCATCGATGAAAAGAATCGGGTTGGGCTGGTCGAAAAACTGCTGGCGTTTGGCCTGGTCGATGGTGTCGCGCACGTCTTTCACTCCCGAGCTGATAGCGCTGAGCGAGTAGAAGGCTCGCCCTTGCAAATTGCTGATAATGTTGGCTAAAGTGGTTTTGCCAACGCCCGGAGGCCCCCAAAGAATCATGCTCGGTATCCGCCCCGACTCAATGGCCCGGCGCAGCACTGCGCCTTTTCCGACCAGATGTCTCTGGCCGATATATTCGTCCAGATTCTTCGGACGCAACCGCTCGGCTAATGGCAGATTCGACATTTTGCGTTGTTTTTCGATTGCGGCGAAGATAAAAAACGTAAACTGAAAACGAAAACGAAAACACAGGCACTACGATAACTAAGACGATGAAACAAATGCGGATGCAAGCTTTGCGGCCCTACTTTTTCCGCTTATTTCTGATACCTAAAATATTATCTTTGCCAAAAACAGAAAACAATGTTCGGACTGCCAACACATCTGCAAAACACTGACGATGTTGAACTTAAGCAGATTATGCAACAAACTATAATGCTGCAAAACGGTGCCGTGGCTGCACAAATGGCCAAATCGGGTGTCCGCGGGCTGATGAACTACGGTGTGTCGCTGGTCGATTTGCGCGGCATTGCCCTGCAATATGGTATCAATCACAGTCTCGCCCGGCGGCTTTGCCAATTGCAGATTCGTGAGGCGAAAATTCTTGCTTCGCTGCTGTTTGATGCTAGAGCGCTTACCGACAGTGATTTGCAGTTGATATTCGATTCTGTTATCAATTTGGATTTGGCAATAAACTTGGCGCACAATATTATATGGAAAATCAACGACATCGGGTTTTACAGCCGCCTTGCCGCAGCCGGCACATGGCACGCGGTGGCGGCGTTCTATGCTGTGGGAGAGGGCGTTGCGCGGCGTGCGGACCATTTTGAAAAACTGTCAGACTGGTTCGTTAAAAAGCTTGAACCGATTGCCGTTAAGGGCTCTGCGGAGTTGTTGCAGCCTGCCGTTTCCACAATGCAGACCATTGCCGGCATATCGGTGGAGAGGCAAAAAAATGTGTCCGACATCGCAAAAAAACTTCAACAATCGCCTTTGATGCTTGTGCAAAACATTGGCAATCAGTTTTTAATGCTCGGCACGGATTTCTGATTGAGCAGCAATCCATTTCTGAACTATTGATTTTGTTTGGTACGCTTTTTGTCATATTGGCGAATTGTTTTAATGCTGAACAATTAATGCTATGAACTTAGATAAATCATCAAACCCGACATTTAGCGACCGCATTCTGCGCGATTATTCTTATGCCGACACTGACCGCACAATGACGGTGCAGGGCGCGGTAAACAAAGTGATTCTTCTTATGGCACTTGTGATTGCCGGTGCGGCTTTTACTTGGTCGAAATTCATGGTGCAGGCCGAAACTGGCCAAGGAATTGTCCAGGGTTGGATGATAGGCGGCAGCGTTGCAGGATTCATACTGGCACTTGTAATATCATTCAAAAAGGAGTTGGCGCCATTTTTATCCCCCATTTACGCTGTTTGCGAGGGACTTTGCATTGGTGCGCTTTCGGCTTATTTCGAATTGATGTTTCATGGCTTGGTAATGCGTGCGGTGGTTCTCACATTTGGAGTCTTGTTTGCAATGCTGTTTCTTTATAAGACGCGGATGATTCAAGCTACGCGGCGGTTTCGTGCCGGTGTCATGGCTGCCACAATCGGGTTGGCCGTGGCTTATTTAGCAATGTTTATTTTGCGATTGTTCGGCGTCAATACATCGTTTATGTTCGGCGGTGGCACGCTTGGTATTGTAATCAGTCTTATTATTGTGGTTGTTGCCGCGCTCAATCTTATTCTCGATTTCGATTTTGTTGAGAAGGGAGCCGACGCTGGTCTGCCGGCATATTTTGAGTGGTACTCGGCATTCGGGCTGATGGTAACCTTGATTTGGCTCTACATCGAGATACTACGCCTTTTGGCGATTTTGGCAAGCAGTCGCGATTAAATTACTATAACATAAATAATTAGCTCCCCAGCGGATGTGCGTACAGCTGCACGTCTTTGGCGGTGATGTTCTTGTCGCAGAGAATGAGCAGGCGCTCAATCACGTTGCGCAGCTCGCGGATATTACCTGTCCAGTTGATTTTCTGCAGTTCGGCTATGGCGTCGGGGGTGATGGTGGATTTGGCTACGCCCGACTCCTCGCAAATCTGCGTGATGAAATGGTCGGCCAGAAGCGGAATGTCCTCAACGCGCTCGTTTAGGGTGGGCACCTGAATCAGAATCACACTCAAACGGTGGTACAGGTCTTCGCGGAAGCGGCCTGCCTTAATCTCTTCTTCTAGATTTTTGTTGGTGGCGGCAATCACGCGCACGTTCACGTCGATGTCCTTATCGGCACCCACGCGGGTTATCTTATTCTCCTGCAGAGCGCGCAGTACCTTGGCTTGTGCCGATAAGCTCATATCGCCAATCTCGTCAAGGAAGATGGTGCCGCCGTCGGCCTGCTCGAATTTGCCGGCGCGGTCTTTCACAGCTCCCGTGAACGACCCTTTCATATGCCCAAACAGTTCGCTCTCAATTAGTTCCGACGGAATGGCGGCGCAGTTCACCTCAACAAACGCGGCGTCGGCGCGATTGCTGTGGCTGTGAATCATTCGAGCCACAACCTCCTTGCCGGTCCCGTTGGGGCCGGTGATGAGCACGCGGGCGTCGGTGGGCGCTACTTTTTCAATCATCGCCTTAATTAGTTTCATTGGCGCCGATTCGCCAATCAGCTCACGGTTTTTGCCCGCCACTTTCTTGCGCAGAGTTTTGGTTTCGGTCACCAGTTTACCTTTGTCCATTGCGTTGCGCAGGGTGATGAGCAGACGGTTCAGGTCGAGCGGTTTCTCGATGAAGTCGAACGCGCCCATTTTTATCGCTTTCACAGCAGTATCAACTGTTCCGTGTCCCGAAATCATTATAACAGGAAGGTCGGGCCAATCTTTAGCCACTTGCTCCAGCACCTCCATTCCATCCATTCCCTCCATTTTGATGTCGAGCAGAAGCGCGTCAAATTGCTCTTTTTTAAGTAGTTCCAAACCTTCCAAACCATTGGGGGCAAGGCTCACGCGATGTTTCTCGTATTCAAGTATCTCCTTGAGTGTGTTGCGGATAGCCTTTTCGTCGTCAATAACTAATATGTGTGCCATTTTTAAAGTGTTTTTTCAAGTTGGATTGCAACGCCTTCGGTCAGGGCGTACGACGATTGCGCTATGTTTTTGACTTGCGCCTTGTCGATGATGTATTTTGCGAAAATTGCGGCCATGACAATAGTGTCTTTTCGTAACGTTTCAAGTCCCGGAATCAAGATGCGCTCATGGCTCGATGTCGATATTATTGTTTTGTAAATGTCGTTGAAGTCGTCGACAGTGAATGTTGAGTAGTGTGAGTTGAGCGGCAGCGGCTTGTGTCGTTTCTTCTGCGAAATCATTTCGGCAAAAGTGTCGAAAGCGCCAGCCGAGCCCAATACACGCTCCACCGGATATTGTTTCAGAGCCGCGTCGAGGTCGGCCATTTGCTCGTCGAAATAGTGAATAAGCTTGTCAATCTCGTTGGGCGATATGGGGTCTTCGGGTTTGATGAGCTCAAGCAGGCGTGCGCTTCCAAGCTCGTAGCTGTTGCTCCAAAGCATCTGGTCGCCGTTGCCGATAATCACTTCGTTGTTGCCTCCGCCGATGTCAAGCATCAAGTAGTTTTTGCTGTCCATTGGAACGGCGCTGCTTATGGCGCTGAATATGTATTGTGTCTCTTGTTGGCCGGTTATTGGAACTATCTGTATTCCAAGTTCTTTCTTAACTTTTTCGATAAAGTTGTTTGAATTGTGCGCGTTACGGATGGCCGATGTTCCGTAGGCGATAACTTGCTCACACTGATAGTCTTTAATCAGTCCGCTATAGTCGCGTAGCACGGCAAACGAGCGGACAAAAGCCTTGTCGGACAGGAAACCGGTCATCAGGCCTTCGCTGCCAAGCATCACCGCCGATTTGGTTTTTTGCAGAATGTCAATCTTTTTGCCTTTTTCGATGTTGACAATCAGAATGTTGAACGTGTTTGTGCCTAAGTCGATAATCGCAACTTTCATTGTCTTTTTGTTTTGTCGGTCAATCGTTTAAAGGTTTAGTCGCTTTGCTGTAGAGAAGTTTAGACGCTTCGCTGTTGTATTTTCTTTGTTCAGTTTTAATTTGATAGAATATCTCTATTTCTGCCAACCAAAGAAGGGGGGCGAGCCATACGTCTAGAAGGTAAGCACCGTAGCCTTCCCAAAACCATTCACCCATAAACGCTAACATACCACAAGCAGTTAGAACCATGTATAGTGAATAGCACACTCCGATTGTTATCCACCATTTCTTTGTATTAATTGTGTTTTTTTCAAGAATAATGGAACCAACAAAGGTGTACACTATGCCAATGATACTACAAGCAATAGTATAACAATCCGAAGCAATTACTCCTTTAATACCATACAATTCTGTATGAAATAAATTGCTTGGAAGTAGATTTAACATTTCTATTGTTATAATAACGCACAATTGTACACAAAGCCAAAGCAAAGTTGACAAAATGATTCGTGCGCAAGTCATAATAATGGCTTTCATAATAATATTTACATTTTAATCCACCGCCAAATTTCTTTCAGTGTCGCTTTTTTGCCGTACATCAGGATTCCTGTGCGGTAAATTTTGCTAGCAACCCATGTAATTGCAACAAATGTAACAATTAACAGCACAGCCGACAAAAATAATTCGCTGTATGGCACTCCGTATGGTATGCGCGCCAGCATTGTTATTGGCGATGTTAAGGGAATGATGCTCAGCCAGAAATTGAGCGAGTTGTCGGGGTTGCTCATGGTGCCGGTTAGGGCTATCAGCGCAATAACCAGCGGCAGGCTGACGGGCAGCATGAATTGTTGCGTGTCCGACTCGTTGTCGACCATTGAACCAATGGCCGCAAACATTGCGCTGTAGAGGAAGTAGCCGCCAAGGAAGAAGAACAGGAACGTCAGTAGTATGACACCAAAGTTGATGCTGTCGAAAGTGCTGAAGATGCTTTTGATTTCATCGAATTCGACATTTGAGACGGTTTCGGTCTGTGCTATCTGACTGCCTCCCGAGGTGATAAGCTGGGGTGTTTGTTCCATTTTTGCAGTGTCGGGCATAAGCAACGGTGCCACAGCCGAATACAGACCTATAGTCAGCACTATCCAAAGTGCGAATTGTGTGAGAGTTACAAGGCTGACACCGATAATCTTGCCCAACATCAGCTGCATCGGCTTAACCGACGACACAATGACTTCGACAATGCGGTTGGTCTTTTCCTCAATCACACCGCGCATTACGGCGTTGCCCGACATGAAAATTGTTATGTAGAGCAAAAATCCCATAATGTACGACAGAACCATTTTCAGCGTCATGTTGTCGGTCTCCTCGCGGCCGTCGTCAGTTATTTTTATGTTGGTTATGTTGATGCGGGTTTTCACAGCCGACAGAATATCTGGCTCAACGCCGCATGCACGCAGTTTCTCGGTTTCGAGTTTCTTCTCGATGCAGTTCGATACGTGCATCCGCAGGTCGAGGCTTGGCGACTTGTCGGAATACATGTAAACGGCGCTCCCCGAGTTGACGACATTGTGGCTTATGTAAAGAATGGCGTAGAATCCCGACTCTTTGAAGTTGTTTTTGTATTGCTGCAAGTTGGCATCGGGTGTGTATACAAATTTTATGTAGTCGGTTTCGGGCAGTTGGTTCCGGAAAATGTGTGTGCTGTCTACCACCTGAACTATCTTTATTTCAGTGTCTTGCATCTGCATAAGCAGACCGGGAGCTATCAGCATTGCGGCAAACAGCACCGGCCCCAGAAGGCTCATTATAATGAAGCTTTTCTTTTTGACACGTGTGGTGTACTCGCGTTCTATTATTGTAAATATCTTGTTCATTTTCAGTCTGTATTTGAGTTTTGAACGGCTTTGATGAAAATATCATTCATGCTTGGCAGCACATCGCTGAACTGTGTTATTTGCACCTCGGGCAGCAATGTCTGCAGCAGTTGGTTGTAGGTGAATCCGAGCTTCAGTTCGCCGCTGATGTGTCCGATGCTGCCATGTTCGTGTTCTTTTACGCTGGCCATTGGCTCAATAAGTTTCTCTACTTTTTCGGCCTCGCCTATATAACTCAGCTCAAATAGGTTAAGTTTGAACTGTTGGCGGATTTCGCTAACAGTTCCGTCGAGTATCTTCTTCGATTTGTTGATGAGTGCTATGCTGTCGCAAATCTCCTCAACCGATGCCATGTTGTGTGTCGAAAAAATGATTGTTGAGCCTTTTGCTTTCAATTCAAGTATTTCCTGTTTCAGCAGGTTGGCGTTTATTGGGTCGAAACCACTGAACGGCTCGTCGAAAATGAGTAACTCGGGCTCGTGCAGCACGGTGGTTATGAATTGCACCTTCTGCTGCATTCCTTTCGACAACTCTTCAACAGTGCGGTTCCACCATTCACTTATGCCGAATTTCTCGAACCACATTTTAAGTTTGCGTTTGGCTTCGGTTTTTGTAAGCCCTTTAAGTTGTGCCAGATAGACGGCTTGCTCGCCCACTTTCATTTTTTTGTATAGTCCGCGTTCCTCGGGCATGTAGCCAATGTGGTACACGTCGTCGGGTTGCAGCTGCCGGCCTTTGAAAACAACCGTTCCGCTGTCGGGCGCGGTTATCTGGTTGATGATGCGGATGAGCGTTGTCTTTCCGGCGCCGTTCGGCCCCAACAAGCCGAATATAGTTCCTTCAGGAATTCTCAGGCTTACGTTGTCCAGCGCTTTGTGGCCATCGTACTGCTTGCTGACTTTGTTGGTTTCGAGAATGGATGTCATATAGTGATTAAATGATTAATTGACTGACTGATTGAAAGATTAAATTGTTTCGCTATTTAAGTTTTTTCAGTTTACGTTTTCTGCTTGCGTTTGATTTGCCTCATATTCATACATCAGCGCATTGTAGAGCATCTGTGCCACACGGTGTCCGCCCTCGCGGTTGAAGTGGGTGTAGTCTTTTTGCGCCATGTGGTTGTTCACCCAGACGGGCATGCTGTTGTAGCCGCCCATTGCCTCATACAGATTCCAAAACGCACAGCCTTCGGCAAACGCCGCATTGCGTTGTGCTTCAATAACCTTCTTTACCGACGGACGTGTCACATAGCCGTTGGCGCCTTTCTCCGACATATCGCTTACGCCAACTATCAGAATATCAGCCTTCGGCCACACTTTTTTCAGATACCGCAACTGTTTGCGAAGGTTTTCCTCGTAGTAGCTGTAGCTGCGCGAATTGAAGGCAACAGCGTTCACGCCGAACTCGTAAATAATCAGGCCTACAGGCAGATACCTGCCCATTTGTTTCATTTGTGCAAGGTCGAGTTTAACAAACTCGGTGCCGCGGCTGCCGCGAAATGGAAGGTTGTCAACGGCTACGCCAGTTGGCGAGTCAAGTGTAATTGCGTAGATGTCAGGACTTTGTTCGGCTTCTATTTCGATGCGGAATTGCTTGGGTACTTCATCGAAAGTCCAGCGGAGTTGCTTGGTGTCGGTTGTCGGCTCAATATCTTCAAACCATTTTAAATTGCTGTTAACGTAGCCTTTAACGGTGAAATTACTACTGGCTTCACCATAAAAAATATTGCATTGCGTAAAATTGCGGACTGAGCGATAGGCGCGACCCGATTCGGCAAACTCAATCCATGCCGACGGTGTGTTGAAGCGGGCCAAATAGCCCATTATTCCAAAACGTGAGTCCCGAACCGAGGTGTCTTTTTTGTTGTATATTGAGTGCTGGTGCCAGTTGGCCGAAGCTGTATGCACTATGGCCGACGATTTTGCAATTGGAGGAATGGCAGGCTGCAAGCCCGGTCCGCTACCGCCAAAACGTTTCTGCATCAGGTTTCGCAGATAGCCCGTTATGCGGTCGCCTTCAATCTGGCTGTCACCATAGTGCAGAATGCGCACCTTGTTTTGTCCGCAATTGGTCAAGCGGACGAAAAACGAACTAAAATGGTCGCTATTGTCCGGAAATTCAATGCGCTGTATATTCTGATTAAACTCCGTCTTGGCGGGTTTTGCCGTTGTTGCAGGTTTCTGTTCGGGTTTTGGCAGTGTGTCCGCGACAACAGTATCGGCAATCGGCTCTAGAATCGTATCTTCTTTTATTTCAGCAAATTGATTGATAATGCTGTCAATTTTGGCAATTTGCGTCACATCGGTAATTTGTGTGGTCTCGCGGTTTTGAGTCGGAAGATTTATGTGGAACCTAAGGCGCAGACTGTCGCTTATGTCGATGCCTTCTTCAGGAAAGAGCAAGGCCGCACAAATAGCCGTAATGGCTGTTATCAGCAGAAAAATCAGTATGCGTTGAGGTTTCAATATCTATCGTTTTATTTTCAGTTTCTGTCCAATGTCAATTCGCGACGAGCTGAGGCCGTTCCATAGTTTTATTTCTTCCTCCGTTACGTTGAATGTGCGGGCAATCTCCCATAGCGAGTCTCCGCGGCGCACGGTGTAAATCTCAAAATTGCCGTCGGCTTGTGAATCAGTGGTTTGCGTCTGAGTTGGTGTCTGCGTTTGTGTCTTCTTGCCCACCGAAGCTTGTTTCTCGGCAAATGTCATTGTGTTTATTTTCGAGTATTTGGCGGATTTCGATTTTGGGACATAGATTACAAGTTTCTGTCCGCCGCGAATGGTGTTGCGGCTCATGCCATTCCAGTATTTTATGTCCGACACGCGCACGTTGTACCAGCTTGAAATATAGCCCAAGTTGTCGCCCGATTTCACCGTGTAGGTCAGTTTTGCGTAGTCGCCTTTGGGTGGGCCTGGAATGTAGGTGTTGTATTCGGGTTTTTTGTTCATTGTTTCGGCATTGAAATACTGTTCTTTACGGAAACCCGATATTGAATCCTGAAGTTCGATGAACCTTGACACGTGTTCAGCCGGCAACCGCAGTGCGTAGGGTTTTATGTGTCCGGGAACAATGTCGTGGCGGTATTGCGGATTCAGACGGCGCAGCTGGTCGACAGGTAGCCCCATAATCAAGCTAATCTGCTGAAAGTGAATATCTTTATTCACCATAACCGTATCGCATTTTATTGGCATTTGGGTTTCGGCGGGAGTCAGATTATGCTCTTTGTAGTAATTCATTATGTATGAGGCGGCTATGAAAGCAGGCACATATCCGCGTGTCTCGCGGGGCAGGTGGTAGTAGATGTCCCAGTAGTTGCGTTTGCCACCGCTGCGTTTTATAGCTTTGTTCACATTGCCCGGGCCGCAGTTGTAGGCGGCAATCACCAGAATCCAGTCGTGATAGGTGCGGTACATGTCGCTCATGAAACTGGCGGCGGCATAGGTCGATTTCACTGGGTCGCGGCGCTCGTCGACAAGGCTGTTGCACTCCAACTTGTACATCCTGCCTGTGCTGAACATGAATTGCCACAAGCCGGTTGCGCCCACTCGCGACACGGCCACAGGGTTCAGCGCCGACTCAATAACAGCCAGATATTTCAGTTCAGTCGGCATTCCTTTCGAGTCGAAAATGTCCTCGAAAATCGGGAAGTAGTAATCGTCAACACTCAGCATTCGCTCCACCAGCTCGCGCCTCTGGTGTGCGTACAGATGAATGAAGTTGCGTACAATGTTGTTGTACGACAGTTCAACTTCGAACGGCAGCTCGGCAAGACGGCGGATGTAAACCGAGTCGGGGAAATCGGGAATCGATATGCTATCGGTTTGATTGTCTGTTACAAGCAAAGCTGCATCGCCGGCAGGCTCCTGTTTGTCGAGCCACATTTGCGACAGACTGTCAACCGCTTCCGAAACAATTATATCCACCGAGTCGGAAACTGTGGGCCAGTTAAGCTCGGCGCTGTCAATTATTTGTGAATCAAACGCTTCGCTATTGAATGGTTCTTGAATAGTGTCGGTTGTGTTGATTTGCAGCATTAACGCCGCGCTTATAAATAGGATGTTGTTAATCATTTTCTTTTTGTTGTAAATCAAAAAGTTACAGTCACGCGCATTCCAAGCGGTGTTTCGGTGCGGCCGCCGGTAATATCGCTATAGTCGGGCATAATCATTGGTTCGCCCTTTATCGATAGGTCCTTATCGATGGTGAAATCGAAAAAGTGCGCGTCAACGTTGGCGTCAATAACCTGAAGCAGGTAGAGCGCGCCAATGCCGATGAAGCACATGTCGCGGTAGCGCCGCCACGAGTCCTTGAGCCGCAGTGTGTTCGAGGCTGGGTAGGTGCTCACGGTGTTGGGGTCGTCGTCGGTGGCCCATTTGTATTCCTGACGGTATTTCTTGTAAACGAAGTTGTTGTAGTTGGCGAAGTAAATCAGCCCGGTGAATCCACCATATATAATAGGTATCTTCCAGTATTTTTCGTTGTAGAACTGCCCCAGCCCAGGCACAAGCGACGAGAAAAACGTTGCCTTGTGAGGTTTGTGCATATCAATGTAAGTGCTGTCGGGATAGTCATAGCCGTCGACATACTGCGCTTTCGCCGATTTGGAATAACCGGCGATGCCCAGCAGCAACGTGATGATTAATAACAACTTGCGTGTACAGTCCACAATTTGTGCTTATATCGAATTAAGTTTGTCGAAAAGGCCGATGAGCCGCTCCAAATCCTGGTCGTTGGCGAACGGAATCACTATTTTTCCGTTGCCTTTGTCGGTGCGGCTGAATTTCACTTTCGACTTGAAGAACCCTTTCAGCTTGTCTTCCAATTCTTTGTAACTGTCGTTTTCTGTCTTTTTCTTTTTGCTTTTCGGTTTGTCCGAGCCTTCTTTCATCTCGCGGGCAATGTCTTCGGTGGCTCTAACCGACAGACCTTCGTTCAGTATCCGCTCGAAAAGGAATGTCTGGTCGTTGGCATCGTCAACTGAGAGCAGCGCCTTGGCGTGTCCCATCGACAGCAGGCGGCCCTTCAAGCCGAGTTTTATCTCGTCGGGCAGTTTTTGCAGACGCAGGAAGTTGGTTACGGTTGAGCGTTGCTTGCCTACGCGGTTGCCAAGATTTTCTTGCGTGTAGCCGCATTCCTCAATCATCCGTTGGTAGCTGTTCGAAATCTCGATAGGGTCGAGGTCTTCGCGTTGGATGTTCTCAACCAAAGCAAGTTCGAGCATAGCCTGGTCATCGGCAGTGCGGATGTATGCTGGAATAGCATTAAGTCCGGCCATGCGTGATGCGCGGCAGCGGCGCTCGCCCGATATTATCTGGTAACGGCCATTGTCCATTTTGCGCAGCGTAACAGGCGTTATTATGCCCAATTGTTTGATTGATTCGGCTAATCCCTTGAGTTCTTCCTCGTCAAATTCGGTTCGCGGTTGGAACGGGTTCACGTCAATCAAGTCGAGTTGAATTTCGTCGCTCAACGTGTTGTTTGTGTTTGCGGTTCCTTTCAGCAATGCGCTCAGCCCTTCGCCTTTGGTTACGCCTATATTGCTAAGGTTGCGGCCTAAGGCCGGTTTCTTTGGTGTTGCCATTATTCAATAATTTTGTCTTCTGAATCAATTTGAGTCATATTGTTGCGTTGCAGAATCTCGCGCGCAAGGTTCAGGTAGTTGATTGCGCCAACCGATTGTGCGTCGTACAAGATGTTTGGCAATCCGTAGCTCTGCGATTCGGTAATCTTCACGTTGCGGGCAATCATTGTCTCGAAAACCATATCCTCGAAATTGCGGCGCACCTCCTCAACCACTTGGTTTGCAATCTTCAGGTTGCTTTGGTACATTGTACACAGGAAGCCTTCAATTCGCAGACTGGTGTTCAATCCTTGTTGAATCAGGCGGATAGTGTTAAGAAGTTTGCCGATGCCTTCGAGAGCGAAATATTCGCACTGAACCGGAATTATCACCGAGTCAGACGCTGTGAGCGAGTTCACTGTAATCAGTCCCAATGACGGCGAGCAGTCGATGATGATAAAATCGTATTTGTCGCGTAACTTGTCGAGTGCGTATTTCATCACTTTTTCGCGGTCGGCTTTTTCAAGCAATTCGATTTCGGCACCTACCAGGTTGATGTTCGACGGCAAAAGGTCAAGATTAATGTCCAAGTCATAGCCTTTCTCTTTAAAGTTGACATTCAGAATTATATCCTCTGGATTCACTTCGTCGACAAGACACTCGTAAAGACCGACTTTGATGTTGTTCACGTCGAAACCGAACCCCGATGTGGCATTGCCTTGCGGGTCGGCGTCAACAAGCAGGACTTTTTTCTCGAGCACCGCCAAGCTTGCTGCCAAGTTGATTGATGTTGTGGTTTTGCCTACGCCACCCTTCTGATTCGCAACTGCTATAATCTTTGCCATAGGTGATGTTTTTTATGTTAGTGTTTTTATATCGATTTGTAAATCAATATTTTATTATAAAATATTATTCAACGTTTGAACCCGCAATTTACTTAAAATATCCATACCCGGCAGAGTAAAATATTAACAACTTCGACATCATACCTATAATATATAGGTTGACGGAAACGGGAAATGCTGATTATCCCTTATGTGCAGACGTGCATAGCGCGTCTCTCAATTTTATTCTGAAAACCGGTCTTTTTTGCTGCCTTGGTACACGGTAAATTTGCGGAACGAGCATTTAAGCGCGCCGTTGAACAGGTTGATTTTCTTTTCGGGATGAAGCCCGATGAAATTCATCACTTCGGTGTTGCTGCCAATAATCCACACCTCGAATCCGTTGAAATCAAGTTTAAGTTTGTCGCCTAATTTTTGGTAGAAAACTTTCAGATTGTCGAGTTGCAGCCGTTCGCCGTAGGGCGGGTTGGTTATTATGGTGCCCGATGAAGAGCTGGGGCGCAAATCGAAGAAATTGCCAACCTTGACGTTTATCTTCTTGCCCAGGAAGGCTGCGGCAATGTTGGTCTCGGCCGCTTGTATGGCTTTGGCCGACAAGTCGCTGCCCGATATGGTGTATTTAAATTCCGGCACTTCGGGCGAGTTGTCGGCAATCTCGGCAAATAGGTCGGGGTCGAAGTCGCGCCATTTTTCGAAGGCGAACTGGTTGCGGAACGTGCCTGGGGCTATGCCGTAGGCAATCATTGCCGCCTCAATAAGCAGAGTGCCCGAGCCGCACATCGGGTCAATGAAGTCAGATTTAGCGTTCCACCCCGACAGCAGTATCATGCCGGCCGCCAGCACCTCGTTAAGCGGTGCCCTTACGGTAGCCTGGCGGTAGCCGCGTTTGTACAACGACTCGCCCGAGCTGTTGAGCAGCACTGTCACATGTGTTGTGGCAATGTGAATCTCAATGCGTAGGTCGGGGTTTTCTGTGTCCACGTTGGGGCGTTTGCCATAGCGGCGTCGAAACTGGTCTGCAATGGCGTCTTTGGCTTTCTGTGTTGCGTAAAGCGAGTTCGAAAATATCTGCGACTGCGTTGTGACGTTGATTGAAAACGTCTCATTTAAAGTCATATAGTCGCTCCAGTTGATATTTCCAATTTCTTTATAATATGTGTCTTCGTTTTTTGCATTGAACTCGGCTATCGGTTTCAGTATGCACAAGGCGGTGCGCACGAAGTAGTTGGCTTTGTACATCATAGCTTTGTCGCCCTCAAACGATACGGCGCGAATCAGTTTCTTGACATTCTGCGCACCGAGTGCGGTAAGTTCGTCGGCCAGCACATCCTCAAGCCCGGCAAACGTCTTGGCTATCATTTGAAAATGCGCGCTGTTGCCTTTCGGTTCCGAATAGTTTTTTCTTTCTTTCATTTTTGTCAGATTGAGCAACAAAGCAACAAAAGCCCAAGCATTTATGCAACATTATTTTCCCTTGAGGTTTCGGCGGAATAATGGTTGCTTTTTTTTTGAATCGAAATCGGTTTTAAATCGAAAAATCCGCGTTTTTGTTCGTCCAAGTGTTTGTTTTGGCTGAATGAAAATCGAACGAAAATGATTTTTGCCGTTAGCCAAAATGATATATATCATAAACATTTAGAACGCATAACGTTTGTGTGCCAGACTGAAAAAAATGTCTTGGCAACGTTTGCGCCACTAGTATTATTCTGATTAATAATAATATGCGACAATTATATGAACGCCCCTTCACATTTATATATATAAAATGAGTTTCGAAATTCAAACCTTTGAAATGGCTCAACGTATTTTTGCAGTGTTAAATAGGATTAATGCATTTAAACAACTATTAAAATCAAAATGTTATGCGAAGGATTTCGTTATTACTGTTGGGCTTGCTTCTTTGTATAGGGGCAAAGGCGCAAGACGAAAAGTTCAAAGCACTTTTCATGTACAACTTCACAAAGTACATTGAGTATCCGGCATCGAAACAGGCTGGTAACTTTGTGATTGCGGTTGTGGGCGACTCTCCGATTATCGGTGAGCTTCAGACCATAGCTGAGAAGAAAACCGTTGGACAGCAGAAAATTGAGGTCAAGAAAATCTCGGCTTCCGACGATGTTACCAAGTATCACATTGTGTTTGTGCCGGAAGGTCAATCGGCTTCAGCTGCCGACATTGCCGGCAAAATTGTGGGCAAAGGTGTGGTGCTGATAACTGACAAACCCGGTCTGGGCAAGACCACATCAGGTATCAACTATGTGTCGAGCGGCGGAAAACAGTCGTTTGAGGTGAACCAAAACCGTTTGAAGGAACATGGTGTCAATGTGGCTTCCGCATTGATTACACTGGGTAAAGCTGTTGAATAATTAAAACAAACTTATATGAAAAGGATAGTATTATTTTTAATGCTGGCGGTTTTTGCTGGTTTCACCACATACGCTCAGCGTGATGTATCAAAAATGACAAAAGACGACATTATGGAGCTGTCGTACGACGACTTGCTTGCAATGCCGTTCGAGGATTTGCTAACACTGGCCAACAAACTCGGTGTCTCAACCGACGACCTGTTCGCCATGATTATGAACAAGAGCGTGAGCTCGGCTTCTAAAAAGGCTGAGGATTCATTCAAATCGCCTCTGGCTTCTACCGTAATCACCAAGGCTGAGATACGCTCATATGGCATCACATCTATTGAAGAGGCATTGCGCCTTATTCCGGGTATGATTGTTCAGGAGAAAACCAACGGAATGTACGATGTGCACATCCGCGGCTTGAACAACATTCCTGACAACCAGATGTTGCTCTACACCGAGAACGCCAACACATTGCTTATGATTGACGGCCGTATTGCACACAACTACGCAACCGGCGATGTCAACTTCGAGATTTTGCCAATTGGTGTTGAGGACATTGAGCGTATTGAGGTTGTACGTGGCGCCAACGCCGCACTTTACGGTCCCAACGCGTTGAACGGCGTTATCAACATCATTACCGAGAAACCTGGCGAGAACTCTAAGGAGCTGCAGGGAAGCCTGACCATGGGTACTCACGAGAACTACATCGGCGATGTTGCTTTCCGTAAGAATATCAACAAGAAACTTAGCGTGGGCGTTACGGCTAACTTGCAATACCGCCGCCGCAACACCAACCAGTTGTATGTTTATCCGACACAAGGATTGTACTATACAAAGAATGGTATGGTTGACGCATCGCAAGGCGGATATTATAAGACAACCGACATCGAGAACCTGAATCAGGCTTTCTCATTTGGTGCCATAGCCCAACAATTGCCTGAAAATGTTATATATAAAATTCTTAAAACCCAGCAAGGAATGGCCACCGACTACCCAGAGAACTTTATGAAAACGTATGGTACGGATACTCCGTCGGGAGAAACTGTAAAGGCCTTTCTTCAAGGAATGGCTTCAAGATTGCCTGTCGGGTTCTACAACGCAATGGAGAACGAACTTGACATTGCTGACATGTTCGACGACCCGGGTTTGTCTCGTAAGAACTATGGTTTCAACTCATACTTGTCGTACCGTCCGGCCGACGATATAACTTTCGACCTGTCGCTGGGTTACCAGCAGTCACGCGCCAACGTCAATCCGGTTGGTGAGCTGCCGTTCTCGTTGTGCGAGCGCATATTCAAAACAGGTTATGTCAATCTTGATGCCAACATTAAAGATTTGTCGTTGAATGTCAACTATATGGGTGGTCCGCAGGATTATATGGTGGGTGCTCCCGGATTCAAAATCTACGCTCAC
>JAEEGL015354700.1_pt1 | contig 20681 bp, 10 predicted proteins | sample 9134231 | NCBI WGS metagenome assembly JAEEGL01 (sample SAMN16246548, study PRJNA631951) | gut metagenome | biome: gut microbiome; feature: rumen; material: fiber-attached | host: Bos | place: Iran: Karaj | collected 2018-10
ACTTGTCTATTTGAATTACTATCAAGAAAACTTATTGCAAGATTTAATGCTTGTTTAAATGTTTTATAACCATTAGTTTCTTTATTTGAAATAGAATATAATAATTTATTTGTTAAAGTTAAATAACATAATGATAAAACATATTCAGTTTGTCCTTCTGTTACTGATTCATTATAATTCTTTAATATATCTAAAATATTTTGTATTATATCATAAGATATATGTTTTGATTCTGAATGATATAAACATTCAATTGCTTTTTGTCTTATTTCATCACTTTTTCTTATTTTTAAACAATTACCTAATAAATTAAATAAATTAGATTGGTTTGAATTTAATCTTATTATCAAATCTTCTAATTGTCTTAATATTTTATAATCATTTACTGAATTAAATTTACATATTGTTAAAAAAATATCTATTATAGATATAAAAAAATCAAATATTTCTTTTGATTCTATATTTTCAAATTCTATTCCTCCTCTATGTTTTCTAAATTTTTTATCTTTTTTTTCAGAATCTAATTTCTCAATTGCATTTGCATATTGTTTTTTTGATTGATCAATATAATTTAATAACTTTTCAAAACAACTTGAACTATCAAAAACTTTAGCAAAAATTAATTCATTATTTAAAAAAAGAGGACATTGTAAAATATGATTCATTAATTTACAAGTACCAATAATAATTAATGGATCTGCTTGATCTTGTTTTAAAATATTATAATATTTATCTAATATATTAGAATCAATTTTAGATTTAAATTCTCTTTCTCTTAAAAAAGAAATTAATGTTCCAATACAATCTAAAATTAAAGGTAAATCTTGAAAAAATAATTTACTTAAATCATTATATCTTGCATCTTTAGTTTGATAAATTGATTTTAATATTATTTTATCATATGGAACTCCATCTGATTTTTCTTCTATAATTTCTTTTATTAAACTATCTAAAATATCAATTATTTTTTCAACATCACAAGATGTTAACAAATGATTATATTTATATTGATTAACATTAAAAGTTGAAATTAAAGTATTTAATAATTCAATTTCTTTAAAAAATTTTTGATGATATAATTTATAATTTTTCTTTTCCATTATTGAAGGAAAATAAAGTTTACATTCTTTTAAATTATGAAATGTTTCTCTAAAAATATTAAGAAAAATATAAATAAATGTAATATCCATAAAATATTGTTTTTTTGGTTCTGAACAAATTTGAATATTAACTAATTCATTTTTATTTACCATTTCTTTAAATATTGGTCTACCAAAAATATTTTCTTTATCACCTTTACTAAATTCGTTATTTAGTTTAAATTCATATTTTTCATATAATTGAAGAATATCTAATAATTTTTCATCTGATTCTTCTTTTCCAATTTTAAAATCATATTTTTGTAAAATATCACCAATTAAATAATTATTTATTGTTGCTTCATCTGTTTTATCTATATTTTCATCATCTGATATTTCTGATTTATCATTATTATTTTTTTTTATTCTATCAATATCAAAATTCAATAATTTATCATTATTTATTTTTATTTGTTTTTCTTTATATAATTCACTTTCACTTTTTAAATATTCAATTATAAAATTTAATACATTTATATAATTATCTAAATTTTCTAAACCAATTTTTCTTCTTATTTCTTCAATTTCATTTTTATAATTTTCTGTTTTTTTTCCTTTTTCTTTTTCTTCAATTTCTTTATTCATAATTGAAATTTGTTTAATAATATTTAAAATTAAATTTTGATATAATAAAGAACTTGAAATTTTAGTTTCTTTAAAAAAATTAATTAATCTATTAATCATATCATAAGGAATTTGTGACATTAATTGTAAATTAGTAATAACAATATTTTCAATAATCTCTTTAACTATTATTTTTTTATCTTCATTATTATTAACATAAGCTTTTAAAAACTCAAGTGTAATTTCACCAAAACCTAATTGACTAACTAAAGAAAATTGAGCTAATAATTTTAATATTTGTTGTTCACAATTTGGATTTAAACACAATAATTCATTACAATTCATTAAAAATGCATTATATAAATTTTTAACATTTGTTCCTTCTTTTGAATTTTCTTCAATATCATCAATTTTTATTACTTCATTTACTTCTTTTAATAATTCTAGATATAAATTTTGATTTTCTCCATTACTCATTACTAATTTATTTATTATTTCATTTATATGTTTAAATTGAATTTCTAAAATATGTTTTTCTGATTTTGTAGAAGAATCCAATGAAGCACTTGATGGTTTTTTAAGTAATATTTTTGAATTTTTAAATTTTAAAATAGTTGATTCATATTTATTTATTTCATTTTCTTTATTTTGAAAATCTTTAGTTCTGTTTTGAAAATCTTGTTCTAATAACATTTGTTTTATTATTTCTTCTTGATTTACTATTAATCCTTCTGAAAATGATATTGATTCACCATTTAATTTTAATAATTTTTTAAATGAAAGACTTATTAATGATTTATATGAATTTATTAAAGCTTTATTTTTTTCATTAAATAAATTACCTTGGATTGAAAATTCAGTCAAATCAAAAAATTTTAATCCATCAACTAAAGATATAAAATCATTAACTAAATCAAAATTAATTCTATTATATGAAAGATCTAATTTTGTTAATGATTGTTTTAATTTTGAAAAGTCATTTATTGTTATTCTTGAAATTAAATTTCTAGAAAAATTTAATTCAGTTATTTCTGGGGTTTTTGAGAAATCTGGAATTGTTTTTACTAAATTATAACTTAAATCTAATATTTTTAATTTTGGTAATACTAAATTTACTTCTGAAATCATATTTTTTGAAGCTATTATTATTGATAATATTGGAAATTTTTTTAATATTAATTTTGATATGTAATTATTTGATATATCAATTTTTTGAATATTTTTTAAATACATTACTTTATCGTTTATATCTGAGATATCTCTTAATTTAAATTTTTCTCTTTGAGTTAATGATAATTCCGTTATTCCTAATAATTCTTCTTCTCTTTTATATTCTTTTATATATTTTTCTGAAAAAGATTCATAAGTTTTTTCCATTTATTTTTTATATATTACAAAAATAATTTTTTATTAAATTGAAATTATATAATTCATAAAATTGTAATTATCTTTTTTAGCTTATTTTTTTATTATTTAATATAATATTTTATGTAATAATGATTATTCTATAGAAAATATTTTGAGAAAAAATGTATAATTATTTTAATATAATTGTTTATTTTAATTCTAACAAAAAAAAGGTTAAAGTTTAATATAATATAAATATTTAATTATCATTTTTATTATTTATATAATCATGAATTTCTTTTAATAAATATGTAATATATGATATTGGTCTATTTATTTTTTTAATATCAATATTTGATATTAATTTTTGATTTTGGTTTAATATACTCTTAATTTTATCAATTTTAGTTTGATTCAAATTTAAATTGGTATTTTTATTACAATAATTAATTAATAAGTTTTTCAAATCCTTTACTTTATATTTTAACAGAATTACTTTTATAAAGTTTTCAATTAATTTAGTGTTTGTAGTGTTTTCATTATAATTTTCATCAATTATTATATAAATTAATTTAAATATTAATCCTATTTCAACAGAATTATTATTTTTTAAATTTGACATTTCTTCTTTTGTTATAAATATTAAACTATTTAAAGCAGTTTTTGAAGGAATAAAAAAACTTTTTTCTAAATTTTCTTTTTTTATTTTCAACTCTTTTTTTTCTTTTTCTTTTTCATAAACTTCTTTTATTTTTTCTAAATTATTTTTTTCATGCAAATATAAAACTTTATTTGATATAATTACTTTAACTTTTTCTTTATCTGTTAAAAAATTAGTTTTTATACAAATATATAAACAAGATAAAATTTTTGAATTTAAAAAAGAATATGGTATTTGATAAATAAAATTAGGTTGAATAATTTTTTCTTTTGTTTTATTATGAATTTTAACATTTTGAATATTATTTTTTAATTTTTGTTTAGTTAAATTATTTTTTTCTTTTTTAAAATTTTCTTTTTTTTCATTATAACTTTTTTCTTTTTTAATATTTGAAATATTAACTTTCTTATATTTTTTATCAATGTTACTATTAATTTCAAAATCTTTTTTAGAATCTTTTATAGTATAAATTGGAGTTTTTGGTCTTTCTCTATGAGAATTAGGATGAGGAATTTTTACTAATTTATGTTGATTAAAATTTATTATTTGTTTAGTTAATAATCTTCTATGATGCTTTTCTTTATTTTTATTATCACCTTCATTTTTTTTATTATCTATTACATTATCAAAGGATTTATTTAATAAATTATTATTTTTAAATTTTGCTGATTTATGAAATGTGTTTATCAAATTTTTATCTCTATTTCTTGAATTTTCAATTTTTGGAATTGATATTATTTCAATTTTTTCATTTTTTTCTTCTAATATTTTTTCTTCTATTAAATTATATTCTTTTATACAATTATCATAGAAATCATATTTAATATCTTCAATTCTATTTATATCATTTTCAAACTTCAAAAATAATTTATTAAAACTATTATTAAAGAAAGAATTTAATTTCTCTTTTAATAAATTTTCATCATTTTTCGGCATTTAAAAGTGTAAAATCAATAAAAATAATTTTTTAAATATCTGCTATACAATTAAATAAATTGAAAAATATAATAATTTGAAAATGATAATCTCATTCATAATAATGAACATAATTTTATTAAAAGATTCAATTTTTTGTAATATTTGATTGATATATTATCCTAATTTATGAATATCTTTTAAAAATAATTGAAAAACTAAATTAATTAAATATATGAAATTTAATTATTTGTGAAATTATAAACGATAAACTTGTTAAAGATAAATATTTTATTTATTAAAACTATTATTAATGTTTTAATGGATGAAAATTATTTTATTAAATATTGAATTTTTCTGAAATAAATAGAGTAAAAGGTTTTGAATTTATAATTTTATTTCTTAATAAAATTTAAATTTATAAAAAAATATAATAGCTTAAAAATTAATTATTAATTTATATTTATATAATTGTTAAAGAAAATATATTCATAATAAAAACACATTTTCCTATTATAATTATATATAAAAAATTAATTTATAAAAGGATAATATCATTAAAAAATAATAAAAAATAATAATAAATAATAAATAAAATAATATAAAAATTCTAAAAATAAAAAAATTTTTTTCTCTTCTCACCACTATAAAAAAAATAAAAAAAAATAAAATCAATATAAAAAACAAAAAAAAAAATAAAATGTCCTCTTCAATCATTTCAAAAAAAATGTTAATAATAATTCTCTTTGCAGTATTTTCTCAAATAGGATACTCTCTCTTAGCACCATTATATCCATTTTTAGCAGAAGAACGTGGAGTATCATCATCATTAGTAGGAATAATATTTTCATCATTTGCAATAAGTAATTTTCTATTAACAATATTAACACCATATCTAAGTGAAAAATCTGGTAGAAAAAATTTATTAATTTTAGCAATTTTAACAGAATCATCATGTACAATTTGGTTTGGTTTATTAACATTTATAGAAAATCAAAAAACTTTTATAATATTAAGTTTCATAATTCGTTTTTGTCAAGGAGCAGGTGGAGCAGTAGTACAAACTTTAATTTATTCATTAACAGCAGCAATAAGTGATGATAAAGAAATAGAAAAAAATTTAGGTTATATTGAAGTTGGTACTTCAATTGGTATTTCAATTGGTCCTTTAATTGCTAGTTTAGGTTATTATATGTTTGGTTTTAATTTCCCTTTTTTAATTTCTGGTTTTATGGAAATGTTACTTATTAGTTTAGTTCCTATTTTAGATATTCATAAATATGAAAATGATGATGATGATAATGAAGAAAATAAAGTTGATATTTTACCTCTTTTAACAAATAGAAATATTATTTTAACTTTTTTAGCTGTTACTATGGATTCTATTTCTATTAGTTTTATTTATCCTGTTTTTGCTAGTCATTTAAATAAAAAATTTAATTTAGAACCTGAACAAACAGCTTTATTTTTTATAATAACTACAATATTTTATTTTTTTTCTTTACAAATATTATCTCATGCTAATAAATTTTTTGGTAATAGAATAACAATGACAATTGGAATGTTTTTTAATTCATTTTTTATATTATTTTTAGGACCTTCTCAATTTTTACCTCAAAGATTATCAATTATTATAATTGGTTTATCTGGTTTAGGTTTTGGAGGAGCTTTTATTTCAATTCCAGCTGTTATTGATGCTATTGAAATTTTGAAAAATGAAGTTGGATTAAATGAAAATTCTGCTCAAGATTATGCAAGTGCTACTTATAATTTAGGTTATTTTTTAGGAGAAACTGTGGGACCTTTATTTGGAGGAAATTTAACACAAGAATTTGGATTTGTTCATGCCTGTAATATTAATTGTGCTGCTAATTATTTTTATGCTATTGTTTATGCTTGTTTTATTGTTTTTGATAAAGTTTTTAAAAAAAAAGAAAGTGAAGAGAAAATTAAAAAAATTGATGAAGGGGAATTGGAAAAGTTAATTTAGGGTTTTTTTATTTTTATTTTTGGGTTTTTTTAAATATGTTTTTTCAAATTGGTTTTTTTTGTGTTTATGGGTTTTTTTTATGTTTATTGTTATTTTTATTTTGAGTTTTTAATTAATTATTTAAATTAATTTTTATACTTAATTAATGTTATAAATTTTTGATTCATTTATATATTTAGATTATAATTTTATGATTTATTTTTTTTTATTATATTATATTTTATTTTATTATTTTTTAAAAATATTTTTTTTCTTCTTGTATATTTAAATATATTATGATGTATTTAATTTTTGAATATTAATTTAAACAAATTTATTTTTTTTAAAAATTATTTAATAAAAAATTAATTAAATATATATGGATAGTGAAAATAAAGAGATTTTACAAATTGAAACAATAGAAAATTTAAAGTTAGAAGAAGAAGAAGGTAATTTAAATATAGAATCAATAGAATTAAATAATGATAAACATAAACAAATACCTTCATGTTTAAATAATTGCATATCTTGGAAATTAAAAGCTGAAATTAAAAATGAAAAATCAAAAAACGAAATAATAAAAGAATTTGAATTTAATGGAAAAAGTTTATTTTTTAAAAAATTAGAAGCAAGTATCTTAAATATTCTTCAGAATAATACTTCAAATTATAATACAAATTTTCTAAAAGAAAATTGTTTAAATCAATTAGAAATTGAATCAAAAAATCAATTAAATGTTAATAAATTAAAAGAATCATCATTAAATGTTTCAATTAAAGACTTTTTAAATATTAATTTTCCAATCGATAATTCTGAATTTAATTTTATGATAATTGATGCAAATTTAGGAGTAATTGAAAATTTAAACAATATTTTCTTTTTAGAATTTGATTTAACAAATGGAAATAATGATAATAATTTAGATTTAAGAAGTTTAAATGATGAATGTGTAGAAAATGAAGTTTTTTTTAATTTAAATGGAACAATACATGATACTCAAATTTTTAAAAGTGATTTATTATTTTCTGTTGAATATCGAAAATTTATTAAAAGTATACAATTTAGACTTAAAAATTTTAAAAATAGTTCATATGATGAAAAAAGGAAAAATTGGAAAAGAAAAAAAAATAATAATAATCATATGAAAGATAATTTAACTTTTTTTGCAAAAATATTAAGTAATATAAATATAGGAATAGAATTCACAAGACCATTTTCAGGTGATTATGAAATATTACATACTAATTTTAATTCAGTAGTAAATTCAAATATTAAATTAAATAAAATTTACTTAGAATTATGTATTCCAAAAATGTTTATAAATAATAAAATAAATTTATCATCAGTTTTAAATAAAAATGATAAATTAGAAAAAGAAAAAAATGACGGTGCAACAAGTGACACATCAAATCAATCAAATAAAATAACAAGTCCATTAATAAATAATAATAATAATAATGAAAATAATCAAAATAAATTAAATAATAACAATTACATTTATAATAATATTCCTCCTTTAAATATTAAAATTTCATCTCCTCAAAAAATATATCAAAATGATTTTGAAAGAATGTTATTTAATCAACATAATTCTCCTCCTTCAATAAGAGATAAATTTAATATGGGAAAATATGTTAAATATAATAATTTTTATAATTCTCCAAATATTTATTTAAATAATAATAATAATAGTCCTAATTCAATGGGTAATTATGTTCATAATAATATTAATAGTCCTGGAATTGGTTCTCCTATTATTTATACTCCTTTGAGTCCAATGATGCAAAATCCTTATTTAATTAATTTTTCTAATATTCAAAATAATAATAATAATTCAAATAATAGAAAATTTAGTGAAAATATATATCAAAAATTAAAAGAAAATCCACTTTCTAAAATGAATAGAATTAATAATTATAATAATAATAGTCAAACTCCAGTTATAATGAGAATTAATCCTGAAGAAATGATTAGAAGTATTCCTGTTCAACCTTTTATTTCTCCTCAAGAAAAAATTATTAATAATAATAATAGAAATTTTTATTCTATGACTCCTATGATACAAACTATTCATAAAAGAATTTTAGATTGGGAAAATAAAAATACTAATACTAGTAATATTAATATTGATAATAAAAATGAATTTAATAATATGAAATTAGAACCTGTTCAAATTGTTAATTCTTTAAAAAATGAATTTTTGAATTTATATGATGGGAAAAATAATTTAGATATTTTTATTAATTCAATTACTCCTTTTATTCCTAAAGAAAATAGTGATTATTTTTTTAAAATGAAATTATTTACTTATTTTAAATTCTTTACATATATTTCACTTTTTGAATTAAAAAATACATATTATTTATATGGTTATTTAGTAAATATTAATTATTCAATTTCTTTAGATTCAATAAATATTGTAATATCAAAAGAAAATATAATGGAAAAAATAATAAATTTCTTAATATCAATAAATAAAATAAAGTCAAAAGAAGAAATAAAAGAAGATGAAGAAATAATAGTAAATGATTTAATTTCAAATTTAATAATAAGATTTAATTCAAATAAAATAATAATATCTTTTAATGAAAATAAACCATGGCATTTAAGACAAATATTTATAAATGAAATAAAAGAAATAATAAAAATAATTCCAATATTACAAGAAATAATAATAGAAGATATAGAAATAAATGAATCATATTTTTCAATATTATATTATCCAACAAAAGCAAATAGACCATATATGAAATTTACTTCATTTTTAGTATATTATAGATTTAATAAAGAAATAGATTTAAATAATGAAAAATATGATAAATGTTTAATAATGGGAATTTTACCAATAAAATTTGACCCAAAATTATATTTAACTAAAATATCAATTAATGGTTTTTTAACTATTCCAATACCGCCTTTTATGCCTTTTATGCCTATTTATAATCAAGATACTATTTTATTAAAAAATTTAATTAATGGAGTAACTGATAATTTAAAAAATATTAAACATACTTCTTTTGATTATGATTATTATATGAAGACTAGTAATTATAATCAAATATTTAAATAGGAAAAAATGTTATTATATTTATAGTATTTTTATTTATTTTTTATAAATAATTTATTTTTTTTAAATTAATTAATTATTTTTAAAAATTGTTTTTTCATAGAAGAAGAAGGATTTAGCGCCTTTCTAAAATGATTATAAAGAGTTTTTTATTTAAATTCCTCACATAAAATATAAAAATGAATGTTGATAAGGAAAATTACAAAAAGGATAATTTTATAAATGAAAAAAATCAAAATAAAAATACAATTATTTATTATTTGAATAAGAAAAAAAGAAGAAGACATATTTATAAATTGAATGAAATTAGTAAAAAAGGAATTAAAGTTGAAAATATTGATATTTCTCTTGATTCTGAATTAGTTAATAAATTATTTAAAATAAAAGACTCTTGTAAAGAAAAAATGAATATAAATCAATAAATTTGATTTATTAATTTACTATTTTGATTTTATGTTATTTATTCTCTTTATTAGGAATACTTAATGGAGTAATTAATAACATATTTTTTATTTATTGTAAATAATATAAAATAAATAAGCAAAAATTTACATTGTATTAAAAGTCTTTTAAAATTTAATTATTATTCATAATAAAAAAAAAGAATAAAACATTGATAATTTTTTTTCAATGAAAAAAAAATATAATTATATATTAATTAAGATTAAATAATATTAAATATTAAAATTAAAAAATATTAATAAAAAGCTTATCTTTTTTCAGAAGGAAAAGTAAGACAAATACCTCTATGTTGTTCATTTTCACAAATTCCTCCTAATTGATTATCATTTAAATTATGTAAAACATTTTCTCTAAAATAAACTGGAAAATCAATACCAAAATCAATAGATGTATAATAACCAGATTTATGAAAAGAATCAGTTGGAAAATTATATTTAAAAACTTTTTTTAATATTTCATTATTATTTTTTCCTCCAAATAATAAAATTGAATTTTCTTCAAATGGAATAATACCACAACCATAAATATTAATATCTAAATTATCTGGATTTTTATAATTAACAAAATTCCATCCTGAATTTAAATTATTTAAATTAATTCTCTCAATAGTATTTATAATAATATTATTTTTTAAACCACAAAATGCATATAAGAAATTTTTATTAATATATAACATTGGAAATTGTCTTTCATTAACATTTAAATTTGGCATTAATTCCCATTTTAATTCTTTAATATCATAATATTCATTTTTATTATTATTCATTCCACCAACACAATAAATTTTATCATTATAACCAATCATTGAATGATTTGTTTTACTTATTTTCATTGGTTGTAATGGAATTATTGTTTTATATGAAGGGTCATATTTCAAAAAATATGTTGATGGTTGATTTTTATATATTCCACCAGAAATATATATTTTATTTTTATAATTACAAAAACCATTTCCTTCTAAAAATTTAGTTAATTCAATTGTTATTGGAAATTCTATTATTTTTTCTATTTGTTTTCCTCTTGAAGAATTTTCATCTGAAGTTTCTATTATTATTCTATTTGTATTTGGAATTGGATAAAAAATATAAACTGAAGAAGAATTTATTTTAATAGTTGAATTTTTATTTGGATCACCAATATAAGTTTTAGGTGGTTCTTCATTAATATATTCTATTTTAGACTCATTTATTTCTTGATTAATTGCATTATTTAAAGTATGTAAAAAATTATTATTATTTATATCATTTGATGATGAATTATTTATTATTGAATTACTTGAAGTAATGTTATTATTTCCTATATTTATTTCTTTTGTTATTATCTTTGTTGTTATTTTTTCTCCATTTTCAGTTGTTGTTGTTATATTTTTAGTTATTTGTTGTTCTACTATTTTTTGAGGATTGTTTATTTCTGTTTTTTCATTGCTTATATTTTTATTTGTATATGTTCTTATTTCTTTAGAAACTTCATTTTTTGGATTAAGATTATTATTTTGAGTAATAAAGTTTTGATTTTGTAAAGTAGTATTTGGAATATTTATTTTCTTTTGATTTTCATTCATTGCATTAATATTTATTTCTGTTTTATAATTATTTATTGTGTCATTTGTTTTATTAGTTTTTATTGTTTTTTCAATTATAGTTTGATTTGATGTTTGATATATGTTATTATTATTTATTGATTGTGGTATTGAAGTTTGATTTATTAATTTATTTATCATTACTTTATTTTGATTATTATCTGTCATATTTACATTCATATTTACATTAGTCATATTCATATTTTTTTCTTGTTCAAAAGTAGAAGAATTTTGATTTGAATTCATAGGAAAAGATAAAGATTTTTCATTTATTGAACTTTCAATAATTTGATTATTGTTTAGACCAAAAGTATATTGTTTTACATTTTGATTATTAATATTATTATTTTCAAGAGGAAAACTATCTTTGTTATAATTATTATTACTATTACTATTAACTTTATTATCAACTTGAGGATTATTATTTGATATATGTTGTTGATATGTCCATTTATATCCTTGATTATTTTGAAATAATTGTCCTTGATTTCCAAAAATAACTTTTTCATTTTGATTAGAATTATTAGAAACATTAGAATTATTACCCATTACATTAAAAATTGAAGTTTCATTTACATTTTTATGAATATCATATTTTGATTTAATTGTCTGTCCTGAATTATTATAACTTCTATTATTAGATCTCAATAAACTTTTTCTACTTACTGTAACATTTTCAAACATTTTTTCCATTATTGCTTCTTTTTGAATTGGTGAAACAACAGCACTTTTTATTTTATTTTTAATTTCATTTATTTTATTTTGATTTAAAAGAGGCTGAATAAAATTAAATAATTCTTGGTAAACATAAGTAGTATATTCTCTTATATTTTCAATATTTTTATTAATTTCAATAAACTTTTTAGTATTCTCTTTTAAACTTTCTTTATCTTGAATAATTTCTTTTAATTTTTTATCTAAAGTTAAAAAAATATCATCATCAATGATAATTTGATTTGTATTAATATCTCTTTTCAAAGCTTTATAAGCATGAATAGAATATTCTTTAAGTAAAGTAATATTTTCATTAATATTTTTTTTAGTAAGAGTAACTTGTTTAACAAAAAATTTAATTAATTCAGTTAAATTAATAGCAACTTGATCAATCATTTGATTTAATTGTGCAAAAAGTGAATTTTTAATAGTCATTTCTAATTCAATAGCAGCATTACAATTATCATAACTATCTTCAACAATATATTGATATGCATCTTTAAATATTCTTTCAATTAATAATTTAGTTGGTGCCAAATAATCATATTTTTCTTTAACATCATGATTTTTGTGATTTAAATCTAAACAATTTTTACATATTGATTGTTTACAAGTGTAACAGTAAAAAATTTGAAATTTTCCAGGATGATCTTTACAAGGTAAATTTGTATTTACTTCAATTAAACAATCTTCTTCTTCTTCTTCTTCAATGTCTGATATGACTAAAGTAAAATAAATTTTTTGTTCTTTTGGAAATAATTCATATATTGTTTTATCATTGTAATTATGAGTAAAGTCAATGTCATTGTGATATATTTTAAAAGAGTTTTTTCTTAAATGAGCAGCATGAGCTAATATTTTTTTTAATTCTTTAATATTTGTTGTTTCGTCTACATCTATTGTGTATTCTTTTTCTTTTTGTATTTGAAATATTGTTTGACGAATAATTTTTGGTTCTTGTTCTTGCATTTTTTATATTATATTTTTTTTTTATTCCATTTTAAATATCATTTTTGGCGCAAAAATATTTTTTTTTAATTTAAATAAATGTGTAAAATTCAAAGAAATTTATTTAAATATATATAAAGTATATATAAAAATATTTTAAAAAATAATTTTTTTTTTTTTTGTGTGTTTGATAAAAATTGAAAAAAAATTAAAAATTCATATTAAAAAAAATATTTGAATTTATAATTTATTTTTTCATTTTTTATTTAAAAATTTAAATTATAAATAATTTTTATTTAATATTTAAATTATAAAAAACTATTAAACCAATTTGAAAAACTATCATCATATAAATCATCAATTTTTAAATTTCTTTCTCTTTCAGGATGTCTTGGTTTTTCTAAATTTTCCATAATTTGATATTCTCTTAAAATTTCTTCTCTTTTTTCATCAATTTCATCACCATTTACAATTGGATCATCATATAATTTTAATAATTTTTGTGCCTCTTCTTTATCTTTTACATATTTTATTATTTTTTGTACTTTATCATAAAATGTATCTTCATAATAATATTCAACCCAAGGTTTTTCTTTTTTTAATTTATTATAATCTTTATCTAAATTCTTTAATTGAACATAAAATTTTTCAAAAGCAATTTCTCTTTTCTTATATAAACTTTCTCTTTTTTCAAAATTTAAAAATGTATCATTTATTAATTTTATTTTTTCATTTAATAAAGTTAAATTTGTTAAATAATTTCCTTCTTCTTCATACCATTCATTTACTTGTTTTAATATATCATTTGCTTTATTTACTTCTTCTTCTTTTCCAAATTTTTTTCCATAATCTCCTTCAAGAAAATTTTTTTTAGTATATAATAAAGTTTCTATAATATTTTTCATCATTATTATTACTTCTTGATCTTTTTCAAATTGATCAAATGAATCTAATTCATTTTCATAAAATTTTAACATTGTAGAATTTAAAATTTTTGGAAAATTATCAATAAATTTATATAATAATTTTAAAGGAAATTCTCTTGGGTAAATATTACCAATTTGTAATTTAATAAAATAATAATTTTTTTCTTCTTTTGTTAAATTTAATGATGTATTATTTAACATTGAAGTAATATTATCTTTTTCTTCTTTTGATAATTGAGGAACATATTGTAAAGTATATGTAAAATCTTTTTCAGTTTTAGTTAAATTTGTTAAATTTTCATTTTTTAATGTTAAATAATAATTTAATGTAAAAACAATTTCTGGATTATTAAGATAAATTAAACCAATTTTACTAAATCTAAAATTTAAACTTATTATTGGTTTAGGAAAAGTAATATTTGTTTCATTTTTAATAACTTCTCTTTTAAATTGATTAATAGTATCATTTACTCTTGTAACATTATATGAAAAAATAACATCATCATTTTCATATATATTAATATATATATCATTATCATAAATTAAATTAATTTTATTACTACTTTCATATTCAGTTTTTTCAGAAAATAAAATAGATTTTTTATATAAAATATTACTATTATTATATAAAGAATATATTTCAATATAAATATTAAAATGATTACCATCACCTTTTAAAACTTTATTTTTTTTAAAAGTATAAGCAGCACCATAAGCAATTGAATCATCACCATTTAAATGAGTACCTAATATTTTTTCTTTTTCTTCTCCTAAATATTTTTTTAATACATTTTGTAATTCTGGTACTCTAATACTTCCTCCAATTAATTCAATTTGTGTTATATTTTCTATTGTAATATTTCCTTTAGAAAAAAGTGAATCCATTAATTTTGGTATTCTATTAAAATAATCTTGATTTATATTATTAAATTCATCTCTTGTTATAAAATCTTCATATTTTTTATAATCTATTATAATAGTAAAATGTATTTCTTTATTTGCAGAAAGCATTTCTTTATATTTAATTGCATATGGATATATTTTATTATATGTTTTAATATCTAATTTAAGTGAATTATTATTTTTTTCGTTTATTTTTTTTATTATTAATAATACTAAATTTCTAGTTAAAGTATTTCCTCCAAAATCTTTATCATAAACATCATTAATTAAGTGAACTTCTTCTTTTAAATATTCAAACAATGAAATTTGAGTATATGAAGATCCCATATTATAATATATATAATATTTAGGTGAATTTTTATTATCATAATTCCTTATATAATAATAAACTGCAACACCTGAATTTTCATTTGTTAATCCTAATAATTTTAATTTTGATATTTTTACAGATTGAATTAAAGATAATCTTTGTTTATATGTAAAAAAAGATGGTATTGAAATAAAACAATAATCTATAGATTTAATTTGATTTGTTTGTTCTTTATAATATATTTCACTTAATTTTTTTATATATCTAAAAATACTTCCATAAATTAATTCTATTGGAAAAGATTTATATGTTTCATTTTTTTTATGATTTAACATATATTTAACTTTAAAATTTATTACTTGTCTTTCTTTATCTTCTTCAATATCGTAATTATAAAAATAAAAATCAGTGAAATTTTTTATAAAAGAAGAATTATATTTTTGACCAAAATAATTATTTAAAAAAATAAATGAAGATTTACTATCTTTTATTCTTTTATCAAGTACGTCATTTTCAAAAAGGCGATCAGTTCCTTTCATATAAATTCCATTAGGTGTTTTTATTCTCGAATGTAAATTTTCAACCATTCTATATTTATTTCCTGGGAATATAATACATACTTTAAAAAATTCAGAACCAATATCTATTCCTATTGTTTGATTTAATATATAATTTATATTATAAAATAAAAATAAAATGAAAAGATTAAATTTTTCCATTTTTAAGGAATAAAATACTTAAAAAAAAATTATTTAATTATTAGATAATTTTTTTAATTTAATAATTAATTGAAATTTAAGTAAAAACAAATTATTAAAAATATATAAATAATGGAAATTGAAGAAGAACAAAATATAAATTATTTAAATGATAATGAAAAGAATATAAGAAGATTTATAATGAATACTGAATTGGATATTTTTCAAAATAATAATGATTATTGTATTAGACCTTCAAATATTCCTTTTAATAATTCATATGAACATCAATTAATTCAAAATAATTCATCCTCAATTTTATCATCTTCATCAAATTTAGTTTATTATACTTTAGGAAAAGATTTAAATAATATTTATCAAGCTAAAAAAAATTTAAGAAAATTATTTTATGATAATGAACAAAATAAAATAATGGGAAAAAGTCAATCAGAAATTAAAAGTGAAGATAAAAAAATTGTATATAAAATTGTTAAAAATAAAGTTGGAAATGATAATAGATTAATTGAATTAGAAATGTTAATTAAGAGTGATGATTTTGATCAACAAATGAAGTCTAATAGAAGTTTTGCTGAAAGAGTATTTAATAATCCTTATTTTTCTTATCATCCTAAAGCAGAAGAGATTAGAAATTATTATAGAAATTTTAATATATAAATTTTAAATATTAAACAAATTATTATTTTTTAATTGTTTTTTTAATTAATAATTCATTTTTTAAATTTAAAAATGGAAAATGTAATTAATGAAGCTGCACAGAAAAATAATTATTTAAATAAAAAAAGAAATAATGAGTATTTATTAAAAAATATAAATTTAATTTCTTCTCAAAAAAAAATTATAAACAATCTAAAAGGAATAAATAAAATTAGACATAATGATTTAATAAAATTGATAATTGATTTTTTGAATTTAAGTGAATTATGTTCATTAATTTATTATTTAGGCCATAATAAATTATCAATAATAATAAATGAAAAAATAAAAAGTTTTTTTAATGATAATTTACGTTTTATTAAAATAAAGGAGTCAAATCTTTCAAATTACATTACTATTTCAAATTATTCAACTAAAAATTTAATAAATGAATTTTTCGGACATTTAAAAATTAAAGAATTAAGAAATAAAAATATAAAATATTTTTACTATGATTCAGAATATGAAAAGTCATATAAATTAATATCAAAATATTTATATATAAATGATAAATCTAAATATACTATACCAGGAAAAGAATATTATTCCCATTTTCAAATATTAGGTAATAAAAAGAATATAATTTCATTATTTAGTTTAAATAAAATTATATTTTTTAATTTAGATAATAAAGAAGAAATGTTTTCATGTAATTTTAAAAGTGAATATGTTGTTTATTATGAAGATAAAAATTATTTTATTATGCCTTCTTATATAAATGGTTCAGTATATTTTTTTAATATGAATAATAAAAAGTATTATATTAAATATTTTTTTCAAAATGAAATTGAAGTAATTAATTTAAGTGAAATAGATAATAATTTAATTTGTTTTTTTTCACCTGATAAAAAAGATGATAATGAAATAATTATTTATAATATTGATGAGGAAAAAATTGAAAAACAATTAAATAGAGAAATTACTAATATATTTGTTATTAAAAATTTATATTCAATTGCATTAATTGATGATGTAAAAATTGAATATTATTCTCTTAAAAAGTTTCAAACTGAAAGAATATTTTTATTCTCAAATATAAAACAGCTTTCAAATATTAATGTTTTATCATTTTTATCTAATATATTTCCTTTTGGTAATTGTTTTATTATTTCAGGCGATGAAAATAATAAAAGAGCTTATTATCTTTTTATTCAATTTAATTATTTTAAAAATTGTTTATTCAAATTTATTAAAACTGAACATGATATAAAAAATAAAGAATTTCTTTGTCAAATAATCAAAAACAATAATAAGAAATATAAAATAAAATTCTATTACAGTGATTTAGAAAACAAAAAAATGAATATATTAACAATATTTAACTATGCTTTAGATAATTTTTAATATATCTATTTAATATATATATATATATATATTAATTTAATAAAATTATTAAACCTAAAAAACATTAAATAAAAATTTAAAAATAAAAAATGTTAACAGATGAAACTATAAGAAGAGTAGCAAAATTATTCGATACAATATCAAATGATTTATCAAAATTAAAAAAAAAACTATTTCAATTAAAAGAATCTTATTCTTTCAATCCAAAAAATTTATTTGATGAAATTGACATAAAAAAAGAAGGAAATATCGGAGAAAGTGAAATAGTAGAGTTTTTAAAGTAAAAATAAATATAATATAAAAAAATAGAAAATATGGTATTTGTTCTTCATTAATTGAAATAAGATTATTTTTAAGTTTATATGGCGGAATTCCAATTGATTTTATTGACTTTAAAAATAAAATATTAAAAGAAAAAAAAGATGAAAGTAGATATAATAATATTTCAACATTTAATGATAAAGTTTTATTAACAGAATTTTTATTATCTGGAATTGAATTAAGTAGAAATATACTTTTTTATACTGATAATATTAGAAAAAGATATGATTTTGCTTTAAGAGATTTAATGATTATTATAGGTCAAAATGAAGTTTATTTTACTATAGAAAAGTAAATTTAATACTTTTATTTTTTTTATTTTTTTAGATTTAATTCTTTTCTTATAAATAATCATGTTATTTTAGAACATCTTTGTTTAAAAGAATTATATAATCTTATAAGTTTTTCAAAAAATGAAGATGGTGTTACTATTCAAGATATGTATGCATTATTTTTCTTTGATAATGTTAAATTTAGAATTAATGATATTCAATTAGAAGAAAAATTAGAAAAAAAACAAAATGAACAATTAATAAATCAAAATAATAGTAATTTTAATAATAATTTTAGTGATAATATAAAATTAACATATGAAAGAGATGAAGATGAAATTTATTTTATAAATTTTATATCAATTTTAATAGATATACTTAATCAAATTGAACAAGCAAAAGAACAATTAATTTTTAGACCTGATTTTATTTTAGAAGATTTATTTAGAATTTTTGATAAAGATTTAAAAGGATATATCACAAAAGAAGATTTTAAAAATTCTTTAAAATCTTTTGAAGTAAATATTAAAGAATCAGAAATAAACTCAATTTATAATACTTTTAGTCAAGATGAAAATAATATGAATTTTAGAGATTTTACTTGTATGCTTATTCCATATAATAATAAAAATTATCAGGATATTTTATTTAAAAGAACTGATTTCTCAAGTCATGATTTTTATATTTCTTTAGATAAAATTTCACCTGGAACAAAATATTTAATACAAAATTTATTTAATATTTTATTATCATCTGAAACAAGAATTAAAAATGAAAAGGAAAATTTTCCTGATAATTATATTGATATATTTTTTAAAAAGGTTTATCCTAAAATAAGTCATGATAAAAAAATTTTAAGTCCAGATGATTTATATGAATTTTTATATAATTCAAATATTATATTTACACAAGGAGAATTTAATTTAATTTGTAATAGATTAGATAAAGGACATAAAATGCAATTTTTAGAAGATGATTTTGAATATTTACTTAAGTAAATAATACTCTTTTTTTTTATTTAATAATATTTAAAATTATTTTTAAATATTTTTAAATTTCAAAAAAATATTTACTAAATAAAATATGTCATCTAATAAAGATATAAATCAGGATTATTTAAAAAATAATAAAAAACTTAGAAATATTAAAACCAATAAAAAAGAAAGTTTAAGTTCTTCTAATTCAAAAAAATATAATGTACAAAATAATAATTTTGATTTAGTCAAAAAAATATTGGATGATAAAAAAATATATAATAAAAATCAAATTGAAAAACAAAAAACAAAAAAAAAAGAATCAATACATATATCTTCGTCAAGTGAAGAAGTAATTTATAATTTTTCTTCATTTGATTCAGAATTTGAAAGATCAATGAAAAAAAAGGCATATAGTAATTCAAAAGAAAAAAACTTAAATAAAATCTCATCTGAAAATTTTAAGACTTTAATTGAAAATATTAATCAAATAAAACTAACTGCAAAAAATATACAAGATAATATTAATATTTATAGTATGAATCCAATTTTTATAAAGAGAAATGATTATAAAAAAATATTAAAACTAATAATAACAGATTTAGAAATAATAAAATCAGAACAAAAAAGATTACAAATTGAAAGAGAACAATTTGAAAAAGAAAAAGAAAAATTTAATTTAGAAGTTAATTCTTTTAAAGAATATCAAAAGAAAATATTATCAGAAATTGAAGAAGAGAAAAAAAAATTAGAATCATTAAATAAAAATACATCAAATCAAATATCATATAGAAAAATAAATTCATATCTAAAAAAACCAAGTTATAAATATAATAATAAATTAAATTTAAATA
>JAEEGL017248043.1_pt1 | contig 20681 bp, 13 predicted proteins | sample 9134231 | NCBI WGS metagenome assembly JAEEGL01 (sample SAMN16246548, study PRJNA631951) | gut metagenome | biome: gut microbiome; feature: rumen; material: fiber-attached | host: Bos | place: Iran: Karaj | collected 2018-10
CAGGGCCACCGTCACCGTGTCCAGCAGCGCCAGAAACAGCGACGCGGCCAGCAGCAGCAGGATCCCCCTCCGCTGTTCCTTCGTCAGGATCTTCCAGATCTGTTCCAGTACTCGCTTCATGTTCCTTCGGTTACCCTTTCCGTTTCCTTCTGCAGCGTTTCCGCGAAGGCCTCAAACGTGTTCGCCTGATACAGCTGCAGGATTTTGTCCGCCGGCACCCGGTCCCCCCGGTGCGCAAGGCAGAAGGCCTTCACCTTTGCCCCATTCTCCGCCGGACGCTCCTCAATGTCCTTTTCGTAAAGGTTCAGCGCCAGGGGATACCGCTCCAGGTATTTCAGCGTCGGGCACTCCGGTGACTTGTAAATGTTCACGATGGGTTTTCCCGTGCTCAGGTACTCGAAAATCTTGCTGGGCATCTGGTTGTCCACCGCATTCCCGATGTTCACCAGCACCTCGGTTTCCGCGTACTGCCGCCGCAGTGCTTCCCCGCTCAGCGCCCCGGCATAACCGCAGCCGCAGCCCGCCGGGAAGAAGTCTTCCTTCGTCCCGTCCGCCAGGCCCCCGGCAAAGGTCATCCGGAGATCCTCCCCGGTGATCCCGGAGAACATTTCCACCGTTGCCCGCGGGTCCCGGATCTCCCGGTACAGGCTCCCGAAGAAGCCGCACCGCACCGGCCCTTCCGAGTCCGCCGCGTCCTCCGCCTCATCCCGCCGGACGATTCCCGGCATCTCCGCCCCCAGGATTTTCTCCCGGAAGGCCACCCCCGCCCGCAGGTAATCCCGGTCGGTGGGATAGGTGATGATCACCCGGGAAGCCGCTTCCATCACGGCCTCTTCCCGCTTCTTCCGCTCCTCCAGCCGCTCCGGCCCGAAGATCTTGTGGGAAAAATACGGATCCAGGCAGACCGCGATCCACGGAACCCCGGTTCCCCGAACCATCCGGGAAGCGCATCCGTGGGGCAGGAACGGCGCGGAAAAGCTCAGCACCGCGTCGTAATCGGACACGCGCACCGCCTTCCGGATTTCCCGCCCGTACATCCGCTCCAGCATCCGGGTCTCGTCGTGCGTCAGCTTTCCGAGGGCCTTTTCAGCCAGCATCCGCCCGAGGATCCCCGGCGTCACCTTTCCGGTGCTCTTCTCCCGGTGAAAGGAATATTCCGGCACCCGGATCACCCGGAATTTTTCCGTTTCCTCCGGGCCGGGCTTCCTTGCCGCCGCCAGGTCGATCTCATACTTTTCCGAAAGCAGCGCGCACGTATTCCGGATGATCCGCGTGTTCGCGTTCTCCATCGGATAGTACTCATACGCCAGAACCAGAAGTTTCTTCATACGTCCCTGTCCCAAATCAGATTTCCGGCCCTTTTACCGGATCGCGGGCCCCGTGATCCGCAGCAGCAGGTTGTACAGTGCCGGGCTGCGCTTCAGCAGCAGCAGCTTCAGCCGTTCCTTCCCCGTCATTTCGTCCCGGATATCCCGGGTATCCGTCTCCCGCACCGCCTGCAGGGCCTTTCCCGTGTCCGTCCCGTTCAGCAGGGCGGTGTTGTAGATCCGCACCAGCACGTCCGTTTTCCGCTTCCGGATATGCTTCCGGATTTCAGGATATCCGGTTTCCGCCTCGCAGCCGTCCAGGATCTTCATCGCGTCCCAGCCCAGCTCGGCATACCGGGAATGCATCACGGATTCCTCCCGGATCACGTAGTTGTAGGCGTCCATGTCCAGCACCAGCACCTTCGGCTGCTGCATCAGCACGTCAAACAGGAACTTCAGGTCCTCCGCCACCCGGACCCCGGGGGCAAACCGGACTTTTTCCACCAGCTCCCGCCGGTATACCTTGCTCCACACGCTGTAGGTCAGGATTTCCTCCCGGCCGAAAAACCACTCCATCAGCTCTTCCGGGTCCGCGGATTCCCGCCGGCTGCACCCGGGGCGGATCGCGTTCAGCCTGTTCTCCACGATGTACCGGGAGTTCCCCTGCACCATGTCGTATCCGCCCTGCTCCAGCTCCCGGATGGCCGCGGCGTAGAATCCAGGCTCCACCCAGTCGTCGCCGTCGGCGAAGGTGATATACTTCCCCCGCGCCTCTTCGATGCCGGTGTTCCGGGCCCTGGAAACGCCCCCATTCTTCTTCGTCAGGATCCGGATATGCTCATGTTCCTCCGCGTACGCCCGGAGGATTTCCGGGGTTCCGTCCGCGGATCCGTCGTCCACCGTGATAATCTCATACGGCTCGTCCAGCCGGACCTTCAGCAGGGAATCCAGCGATTCCGGCAGGAAGGTCTCCGCGTTGTACACCGGGACGATAACGGAAAGCATGATGTTTTCGCTCACTTTTTCGCTCCTCCCGCCGTATGGCGCTCCGCCAGTTTCAGGTATTCCTTTTCCAGCGCCTTCGCGTGGACCCGGATATCATACCGGGGATCGACCTGCGCTTCCGGCTCCCGCGGGCCCGCCTGCAGAATCCGCCGCGCCCACAGGCCGGCGCCCTCCTCCACGGGCAGGTATTCGATCAGGCTGCTGATCTTCGTTTCCGCCGGCACCTGCATGCTCGCGAAGGTCGGCAGCCCGTTTGTCTGCGCCTCCACAAAGGAAATTCCCAGGCCCTCAAAGGCCGACGGCAGCACAAAAACGTCCAGCGCGCTGTAGTACCGCCACGCGTCGTTCCGCGGCCCGGCCATGACGCAGGCGTCCCGCAGGCCGAGGGCCCCGACCTTTCGCTCCGTTTCTTCCCGCATCACGCCGTCCCCGACCATCATCAGCCGGTAGTCCGGATCGGCGTCGTGCAGCGCTTTGAACACGTCCGCCAGGAACAGCGGATTCTTCTGGTCCGTGATCCGGGCGATGTTGCCGATCACAGTCTGCCCGTCCGTAAATCCGTACTCTTCCCGGATCTCCTTCCGCGCTTCCGGGGAAAACCGGAACCGCTCCGCCGGAATGCCGTTCTGCATGATGAACACCCGGTCCTGCAGCCGCTTCGGATAGAACTCCGCCTTTGCCTTTTCGCTGCAGGCGAAATACCCGTTCGCCAGCCGGAACATGATCGGCGTGGTCACCGCGGACATGATCCGCCGCGGCAGGGAATGCGGGTATTTCCCGAGATGCGCGTGCACGATCCGCACCGGCACCCGGGCCAGCCAGGCCACCAGGATCGGCAGGAAGGACAGGTCGTCCTGGTGCACGTGGATGATATCGTACCGCTTCTCCTTCAGCGCCCGGTACAGCGCTTTCGCGCTTTTCAGGATGTGCTTCTTCGACGGCAGGGCCAGGATTGAGCAGCCCTGCTCCTCAAACTTTTCCCGGTACACCCCGTCCGGATGGGAATAGCAGGCCACGTCAAAGCGGAACTGTTCCCGGTCCACGCATTCATAGAAGGTATGCAGCAGCGTTTCCACGCCGCCCTCGCTCAGCGCGGCCGTCACCTGTAATACGTTAATCATCGTTCCCCCGGATCATTTCGTTCAGCAGTCGGTTCACGTTCATCACCCGGAAAGAGGACTTGATGTCGTCCACCGCGTATCCTTCGTGCCATTTGTCCGGAATCACGCGGGTGAATTCGCTCCGGTATTCCGGGTTCGTCGTCAGGAAAAGCCTGTTCGCAAAGGGCAGCGCCCGGAAGGTTTCGAAGTCCTCCGGCACGAAGCCGTTCTGGTCGCTGTACTTCACCAGCAGGTTGTCCCACCGGATCCGCTTTTTCCGCCGGTCCCACTTCTCCTTCGCCTCCGCGAAGGTCGGATAGTGCAGCAGCACCACCTCGACGTCGTCCATCTGCCCGAGGACGACCTCTTCCCCGTGCAGGGAAATCAGCTCCTCCGCGTACCGGGATTCCCGCACCGGAAGCTCCTCCAGCTCCGTCTCCAGGTACCTGTGCACGTCCGACAGGAACCGCAGGTAGTCCTTTGAGAAGAAATACGTTCCGCAGGTCGGGGAATTGTACGGCAGCCGCCGGTCCCGGCTGACGATCCCGCCCCAGCAGTTGTTCGCCAGGATCGAAAAATCCCGGTTTTCCAGGCCGATCCGCTTCAGCGGCGCCCGCGCCCGGATGATTCTGTCTTTCAGTGTATCCATCTGCGCCCTCAGGATTCTTTCTTTTCCACCCGGCGGATCGGTTCCGCGGAACCGTCCGGGAGGATCATCGTGTCCGGCGGGATCACGCTGTTGATCACCCGCCCCGCTGCAATCACGCAGTTGTCGCCGATCTGCGTTCCCTTCAGCAGGATGCAGCCGGTTCCGATCCAGCAGTTGCTGCCGATCGTCAGCTTTTCCGCTTTGAAGCCCTGGTCAGGCACGGGAATCCCGGCATACTTGAAAACGTGGTTGTTGTCGTAGATCTTCACGTCCTCCCCGAACAGGCAGTGGTCCCCGATGGTGATTTCCTGCCGGGCGCTGAGGCTGCAGTTGTTGTTGAAAAAGCTGTTCCCGATGGTGACCTTCGCCCCGGGCTCCATCCAGAGATGGAAGCTGTCCCGGAAGGTGGCCCCCTTCGCCATGGAAAGGGATTTTCCGAATACGGCCCGGTAGAAGGCCTTCTTCACCTTTGCCTTCAGGATCCAGGATATCGCGATAATGTTCATAGGTCTCCTTTACCTGGAACGGAAAGAACCGTCCCTCCTGTCCCATTCGATGGACTTCATGAATTCCGCGGTCTTGCAGACGCCCTCCTCCAGGGAAATCGGATGCAGGGACCCGAAGGCTTCCTCGTAGCGGGAGATGTTCAGGTAGTTCACCGGAACGTCCACGGTCCGGGCCTCCGTGAACTTGACGTTCAGCTTCACGTCCAGCGCCCGCTCAATGGTCTCCAGCACCTGCAGGATGCTTGTCCCCTGTCCGCTGCCCAGGTTGAACACCCGTTCCGGGGCGTTCCCGTTCACGATGTTCAGGATGCCGCGGATCGCGTCGTCGATGTAGATGAAGTCACGCACGACGGATCCGTCGCCGTAGACCTCGATCTCCTCCCCGCGCAGCGCCTTATAGGTGAAGGTCGTTACCGCGCCGAGCTCGCCGTTGGGCCGCTGGTACGGCCCGTAGGGATTCGCCAGGCGGATGATCCGGTAGTCCAGCCCATACATGTAGCTGTACAGGTACAGCAGCTTTTCGATCGTCGCCTTCTGGACCCCGTAGGAGGTGATCGGTTTGATCGGCATCTCCTCGGACAGCGGGCAGGCGGATTCCTTTCCGTAGACCGTGCCGCCGGAGGAAATGAAAACCACCTTCCCCACCTTCTGGCGCATGCAGGCCTCGAACAGGTTGGCCGAAAGCAGCACGTTGGCCTTCAGTTCCTCGGGGATGTGCTGGTTGGAGTTGGTGGGCATGGACGTACTGATCAGGTGGTACACCACGTCCTGTCCGGCCAGCAGCGCGTCGTAATCCTCGTCAAAGGAAAGGTCCGACAGCATCGGCCGCACGTTCGGAAAGCCCATCTTCGCCAGGTGCCGGAAATACGCCGGATGCCGGTCCGCCACCGTGATCCGGTTTTCCGGATCCGCCGCCAGCCGGATCGCCAGGTTCGTTCCGATAAACCCGGCCCCGCCCAATAACAGAATCTTCATGTCGTCATCACCGTTTCCTTCAGTACTTCAGGGGTTCTCCGCCCCGCGCCCGTCCGCGCGGGGACCGCGATCGCCGCGCCAACCAGCAGCCACATCATTTCCATGGGCTTCGACGCGTCGAACATATCGATCATCAGGGAATTCAGCAGGATGGAGAGCATCATCAGCAGCAGCGCCTTCCCCAGGGGCGTCCGCCGCCGCGCCTTCCATACCGCCCGCATGAATCCGATGTACAGGCCGAGCCACAGCAGCGTGCCGATCAGGCCCGTCTCCCCCAGCAGGCGGAAATAGTTTCCGTCCATCACGTGGGTCACCCCGGTGCCGTATCCCAGCAGGGGATGCAGCCGGAAGCCGTCCAGCGCCGCGCCCCATTTCAGCATCCGCGTCGCGATCGACCAGTCGGAAATCTTTTCCAGGTATCCCAGGTCGTCGATGGCGTCGAACTCAAAATACGCGGTCCGGACCATCTCCCGGTACTGGTGGAAATTCCCGCGCTGCATGAATTCCCGCCAGTAGCCTGTGAACGCGTCCGGATCCAGGGATCCGAACCGCCCGGAAAGGTTCCAGCCGACAATTCCCGCGGCGATCAGCGTGAAAGCCGCCAGCGCCGCGATCGTCCCGTAGCCGCCGGCGATCAGCCGCGGCCGGGAAACCGTGCCGCGGACCGGGAAAAAGACGGCGATCAGGATCAGCAGGACGCCGATCACCTGGGAGGTCCTGGAGCTGGTCAGCATCAGCAGCCCCAGCGTAACCGGCAGCATCACCAGGGAAACCGGGACCTTCAGGATCTTCAGTTCGCACCGGCCGCTGAGCAGGTCGCAGGCGAACACCGCGCATCCGAAGCACAGGAACTGCCCGTACTCATAGTATCCGTTGAAGGTGGATACCGCCATGCCCTTGAAATAGTTGTACGCGTCCGCGCCGTTCACCACGTAGGTGCATTTTCCAAGCACCTGCAGGGCTGCCGGCACCGCGAACATCACGCTCAGCAGCGTGAACTCGCCCATAAAGGTTCTGTACGGGTTCTTCAGCCGCCGCGCCAGGTATATGCCCGTCAGGGCGAAGGAGCCGTACTCGAATTTCCGGAGCGCCATCATCACGGAAAGCAGCACCTGGTTGTTGTACCCGTGCAGCCGCCCGATGAAGACCGACAGCAGGTTGACCGCCGACAGCGCCAGCAGGGCCCATATCCCCCGTTTCACGGCCTTGTTCCGGTAGGTTTCCGGATCCGCCAGCACCGCGATCCCCAGCAGCAGAAGCGCCAGCAGGTCGTCCGCCCGGATTCCCGCGGTGCTCAGCGAGGAAACCTTCATCAGGTTCACCTTCGGCAGGAAAAAGCAGGTGATCAGGATCGGCACCGAAACCGGCTGTTCCTTCCGCTTCCAAATGATCCAGCGGACCCAGTATGCGAGCAGCATCGCGCCGCTCAGCGGAATAATGGGTATCATTCGCTCGTTTCTCCCGTCCGGCTGTTATTCCCCTGCCCGGCCGCCAGGCCGGCTGTCAGGCCGATGGCCAGCCACAGCATTTCCATCGGCTTGGACGCCTCAAACATATCAATGAACGCGGCCCCCAGCAGCACGGAAACCATCATGTATGTCACGGCCCTCGCCGGGATCACACGCTTCCGCTCCGCCCATACGGCCCGCAGGAAATACCCGTACATCCCCAGCCACAGGAGCGTACCGGCAATTCCGGTTTCCGCCAGCAGCTTGATATAGTTCCCGTCGATGACCTCGGTCACGCCGGGGCCGTAACCGAACAGAGGCGACTGCCGGAATCCGTCCATCGCCTGCCCCCATTTGAAGATCCGCGCCACGGCGGAGCCGTCCTTGATCCCCACATGCATGTCGCGGTACCATCCGGCGCCGCTCCGGACCTTCTCCGCGTATGTGCGCAGGTCGCCCGTCCGCATATAGTAGTTCCATGCCTTCGCGTAGTCCTTCAGGTTCACCACGGCAAAGCGCCCGACCTTCACAGTCCCCGTCAGCACCAGCGCCCCCGCCGCCGTCGCCAGCAGAATGCCGGCCAGCACGCTGAACCGCACCCACCGTTTCCGGATTTTCCAGGCGGAGAAAAACAGGATCAGGACCGCCGCCAGCAGCCCGGCAAGCAGCAGCGACCGGCATTTCGTCAGCCAGATCATCCCCAGGGACGCCGCCGCCATTCCCAGCCAGCCGGCTTTCTTTGTCCGCAGGAAGGCGCACAGGTAAACCGCGACGCCGAAGCAGAGGAACTGGCCGTACTCATAGTGCCCGTTGAAGGTGGAAATCGCGAACTTCCTCCAGTAGTCCGGGCAGAAATCCACAAACCCCATCACGGCGTAATTGCAGAGGCCGGCAACCTGCAGCAGCGCGATCAGCATATGGAAAACGCTCATCCAGGTGAACGCCTCCAGCACTTCCTTCTCCGCGTGCTCCGAGCTCCGCGCCAGGCGGATGCCGATCAGCGCGAAAGCGAAGTACTCAAACCTCCGGAGGATGAACATCACCGAGAACAGGATCGCGTTGTCGTATCCCATCGCCCGGCCGCAGAACACCGAAACCAGGTTGGACGCGGAAATCGCCAGCAGGAACCCGATTCCCCACAGGATATGCCGGTTTTTCCAGGTCTGCGCGTCCCGGAGGGAAACGATCAGCATCACCAGCGCCAGCAGGTCGTCCGTCCGGATCCCTGCCATGCTGTGGTCCGGGTTCACGTGCAGCAGCGTGATCTTCGGGATGAACAGGCAGGTGAACAGCAGCGGCAGCAGCAGGGGAATCTTTTTCCCCCGTTTATATTTCAGCACAAAGAACCGCGCCCAGTAGACCGCCGGCAGGATTCCCCCCGGTATCAGTATCGACATCATCCGTCCTTATTCCTCTTCGTAAGCTTTCACCAGTTTTTTCACGTAGGTTTCCGTGCTGCACCCGGCCTCGTCGAACCCGGCGTAGGTCGCCTCCGACATGGCCTTCACCAGCCCGTCGTCCGCCAGCTTCCGGATCGCTTCGGCCATCTCCTCCGCGTCCGCCCGTACCACAAACCCGTTCTTCCCGTCCTCCATGGTGTCCGTCGCCGCGTTGCAGTCCGTCACGATGCACGGAAGGCCGAAGGCCTGCGTCTCCGGCACGATCAGCGGGGACCCCTCATACCAGACCGAGGAAAACACGAAGCACCGGGCCTTTTCCCGCCACTGCTGGATCTCCTCCTGCGTCTGCCAGCCCGGGAATTCGATGTTCGGGTATTTCTTTTCCAGGGGCTCCTTCAGGACCCCGTCTCCCACGGCCACCGCCTTCACGCCGGCCCGGGTCACCGCTTCGCAGAAAAGCTCCACGCCCTTCTCCTGCACCATCCGGGCCACCAGCAGGAAAATTTCGTTTTCCTCCGCCTTCACCCGGTGGCGCTCCCCGACGTGCACCACGTTCCGCACCGGGATTTCCCGCTTCCCCCGGACGCCCCGGGCATGCATCTGCTCCCGCTGGAACACGGAGGAATAGATAAAGTCCATATCGATCTTCCGCAGCACCCGGTTCTGCTTCTGCTGCCGCAGGCACCGCCAGATCTTGTAGACGTAGTTCCGGGAGTCGCAGTTGCACAGCACGCATCCGGCGGACATCGGCTGCAGCGTGCAGATCTTTCCCTGTACGAAGTTGTAGCATCCGCCGTTCGGGCAGGAAAGGAAATAATCGTGCACCGACAGGAAGATCCGTACCCCGCAGTCCGCCGCCGCTTTGAAAATGGCGCTGGTCAGCACCTTGGTCCAGGCGTGCACGTGCAGCACCGTTTCCGAAGGCTCCAGCGAGCGGAACAGCTCCGCAGCCTTCCGGTAGACCGTCCGGTTGTAAATCCCGTGGAAAAAGGCGTCCGCCTTGCTGGGATTCTGCAGCAGGTCCGGCAGGCCGAGGGTCACGCATTCCACCCGGCTGTTCCGGAGCTCCTCCTCCGGTTCCCCGCATCCGCCGAAGAAAATCACGCGGTAATCCGTATACCGGCTCAGCAGGATCGCCGTATTGATGCCCATCCGGGCGGCGCCGCCCTCCACGTAGGCATAATCGCCGGCCACCACGATATTCTTTACCTTGCTCATCCATGAACCTCTCGGAGATACTCTTTTTTTCCGGCCCGGCTCCCCAGGAACCGCGCGCAGCAGTCCAGCCCGAAGCGGATGAAGGAAACCGCCCGCCCCCTCTTCAGGAGTCCCAGGGACACCGCCTTCACCAGCTTCATGCCTTCCGATTCCTGGCTCACGTCTCCCAGCAGCTCCCGGTGCCGTTCGATCTCATACCCCTGGATCCGGTTTCTGCCGTACTGTTCCTTCAGCGTGAAATTGTGCGAATGGTAAACCGCCGCATCCGCCGCGTACGCCACCCGGTATCCGCTCCGGATCGCCTTCGCAGCGAAGAACATGTCCTCGTTCGTCTTCAGGGGATGTTCAAATCCGCCCAGCTCCAGGTAAATCCGCCGGTTGTATGCCGCGCAGACGTCCGAGCAGAAGAAGGCCTTGATGCCCATTTTTTCCACGTCCGCTTCCGAGCGGATATGGCTTTCCGGCGGGTAATTGAACGCCCGCACCAGCTTTTCCATCGGGGTTGCGTCCGCTTTCGGCAGCTGGCGCCCGGTCGCCACCGCGGTCTTTTCCTCCGCCAGGGGGCGGATCAGGTTTTCGAGGAAACGCTGGTCCGCGGGCAGCGCGTCCTGCGTCAGGAATACAACGGTTTCCCCCTTCGAAGCCCGCAGCGCCGCGTCCCGGGTTCCCCCGTGGTCAAAATCCTTCCGTTTCACAGAAAGCTTCCGGACGCCCGCGGTTCCTTCCGCGATCTCCGCCGTCCGGTCGTCGGATTCCGAATCCACCACGATGATTTCGTCCGCCGGAACCGTCTGTTCCTTCAGCGCCCGCAGCAGCCCGGGCAGTTCCTTCTCCGCGTTCAGCGCCGGGATGATCACTGAGATGCTCACTGCGCCCCGTCCTTCTTCAGCACCGCCAGCAGCGTCCGGATCATCACCAGCAGGTCCAGGTGCAGGCCGCAGTGCTTCACGTAATAGTATTCCAGCTCCAGCCGCTCGCGGTAGTCGATGTTGCTTCTCCCGTTGCATCCCCACCATCCGGTGATGCCGGGTTTTACCCGCTGGTACAGCTTCAGCCCGCCGTGGCTCTCCAGCTCCCCGTTCACCAGGGGCCGGGGGCCCACCAGCGACATATCCCCCAGGAAGACGTTCAGCATCTGCGGAATTTCATCCAGGGAGGTCTTGCGCAGAATCCGGCCGAACTTCGTGATCCGCGGGTCGTTGGAAAACTTCTGGTTCGCTTCCCATTCCTTCCGGTATTTTTCCTCCTGCAGCATCTGCTGCAGCCGCTCTTCTGCATCCGGGACCATCGTGCGGTATTTCAGGATCCGGATCGGTTTTCCGTCCTGCCCCACGCGGACCTGGGTATAGAAGATCGGCGCCCGGTCACCCGTCGCCAGGTATACGGCCTTCACCAGCGCGGACAGGGGAATCAGCAGCAGCATCCCGGCAAAGCCCAGCAGGATGTCGATCACCCGCTTGATCCACAGGTACACCGACTGGCCGGGGGAGAAGGAGAAATAACCCACGCTCAGCGTCCGGTAGACGCCCATGTTCTGGATATGCTGGTCTTCCGGCAGGAATCCCACCGCGTTTTCAACCGCCATGTTCAGCCCGACGCCGTTGGCGTTCAGCTTGCTCAGGGCGTCCCCTTCCACCTGCGACGCGTTCACCGCCACCAGCACTTCCTGGATGTTCCGGTTCAGGATATACGAAACGAAATCCCCGCCCACCACGGGCACCGGTTCCATGCCTTCCACATGCACGGAGGAAATCTCCGCGTCCGGGTCGTCCACCAGGTGAACGCCGACCACTTCATACAGCCGGAAATCCCCGGCGGTCACGTTCTGGACCGCCTTCCCGATGTCCGCCGCGGAGCCGATCACGAACAGCGGAATCTGCCGGGTGGTCCGCATGACGATTTTCCCGCTCACCAGCAGCTTTTTCCACAGGTATTTCAGTACTAGGGAAAGCACGAAGTACATCCCGTACATGTAGAAGGACATTTCCCGGGAATACTTGATGCCGATGCCGAAGATGTAGAAGATCAGCGTGGCCAGCAGGAAGTTGTAGACCGTCAGCTGGAAACCCCGGATGATCTCCATGTAAAAAGGCCTGCGGAGGATCCCGCTGTAGGGATTCAGGAAAACCGCCAGCACCAGGTTCAGCGCCAGCACCATGAACAGGTAGCGGAGCCAGATCTCCCGGGAACGGTACGACAGCGACAGGTCCCCGAACTTCATCAGATAAGCCGCGAGGAAGCACAGGAACAGGGCGATCAGGTCGATCACCATGAAGTCCAGGTGCTTCGCCCAGGAATACTTGCTTTTAATCTGCAACCGTCACTCACCCGCCTCTTTCTTCCGCAGGAAGGTTGTCAGGTAAACCGCGGCCATGGCCAGCAGCCCCAGCACGCCGCCCGTGACCGCCCACCGGACCACCGGGTTCCCCGGGCGGACCGGAACGCCTTCCCGCACGCTGATCAGCGTCCTTTCGGCTTCCCGCAGCGAGTGCTGGTATTTCTCGATCGTATCGGCCAGGGCGTTCTGTTTGTCGGTCAGCTCCGGCAGGATCTGCCTGGAAACCCCCTCGTCCAGCGCCCGGAGCGTATGGCTTCCGACGGCCTGCGCGGCCGGTTCCGCTTCTTCGATTTTCTTCGCGGCGTATTCCATGCCCTTCCCGGCTTTTTCCGCGTCGGCAGCCAGGACCCGCACCGTGAAGCTGTTCTCCCCCGGAACGGCGGCGATGGAAACGACCTCCCTGGCGTATCCGGCGTTGTCCGTCCCGAAGGCTTCCTGCAGCGCCGCTTCGTCGTGCTCCCCTTCCATGGCGGCGGTATAGGCCGCCGCGATGTCCTGCGCGGCGCCTTCCTCCGCGCCGGTCACCAGGTACTTCTTCTCCGCGGCCCACACATTCTCCGGATCCAGGTTTATCAGGAGGGAGTTTTCCCCGTAGGCCGTCTTCCGGTCCAGGTTGCGGCGGCGTTTCGCCACGTTTTTCTCCCCGTTGGCCATGGATTCCTCATAGAAGGCCAGCTCCTGCTCGTACCGGGTTTCTTCCTTCGTTTTCCCGCCGTCCCGGTGGGCCGCACTTACTTTGACCGCCTGCCAGCCGCCCAGCGCCGCCGCCAGCAGCACCGCCGCCAGCAGCATGCTCTTCCAGCGCCGCAGGAAATGGATCCCCAGGTCTTTCAGCCGGATCTCCTCCGCGCCGTTCCTGTTCGTACTCATCCGGCCTGCCCTCCAAAGAACTCTTTCACCTTCCCGATGACCTTCTCCAGGTCTTCCGGGAACATGTCGTAATACAGCGGCAGCCGCACCAGCCGGTCGCTGTCCGCGGTGGTGTACCGGTCCTCCCCGTCAAACCTTCCGTACTTCAGCCCGGCCGGCGCCGAGTGCAGCGGCACATAGTGGAAAACGCACAGGATGTTGTTCTCCCGCATGAAGGAGATGAACCTCGTCCGCTCCTCCAGGCTTTTGCATTTGATGTAGAACATGTGGGCGTTATGCACGCACTCCAGCGGGATCGTCGGGATTTCGATGCCCCATTCCCGGGCGTTCGGCGCGAACTCGTTCCAGTACCGCCGCCAGGTTTTCAGCCGGTTCTGCTGGATCTTATCCGATTCCTCGAACTGGGCCCAGAGGTAGGCGGCGTTCAGGTCCGACTGCAGGTAGCTGCTGCCATAGTCCACCCAGTTGTATTTTGCCACTTCCCCGCGGTAGAAGGAGGAACGGTTGGTTCCCTTCTCCCGGTATATTTCCGCCATCCGGATATACTTTTCGTTGTTGATGAGCAGCGCGCCGCCCTCGCCCATGGAGAAGTTCTTCGTCTCATGGAAGGAGAAGCACCCGAAGTCCCCGATGGTGCCGCAGGCCTTTCCCTTGTAGGTGCTGGTGATGGCCTGGGCCGCGTCCTCCACCACAAACAGGCCGTGCCTGCGGGCGATGTCCATGATCGCGTCCATCTCGCAGGCCACGCCCGCGTAGTGGACCGGGACGATCACCTTCGTCTTCTCCGTCACCGCCGCCTCGATCTTCGTTTCGTCGATGTTCATCGTGTCCGGGCGGATATCCACAAAGACCAGCGCGGCGCCCCGCAGGGCAAACGCGTTCGCTGTGGAGGAGAAAGTAAAGGAAGGCAGGATCACTTCGTCCCCGGGCTTCACGTCGCACAGCAGCGCGGCCATGTCCAGCGCCGCGCTTCCCGAAGTGGTCAGCAGCGCCTTCCGGCATCCGAACTGCTCCTCGATCCAGGAATTGCACAGCTTGGTATACCGGCCGTCGCCGCAGATCTTGTGGCGCTCCACGGCGTCCCGCATGTATTCAATCGCGCTTGGAATGAAAGGCGGAACGTTAAAGTGAATCAGGTCATCTATACGGTTCATGAAGTCTTCTCCTCGTTTTTTCCAAAGCTCCGCCCGGCAACACGGCGGGCGTCTTGCAGAATCAGCTTTCTTTTTTCGGCGGTTTCAGGCTCCGGCACACCACCGCAAGCCTTCCGGCGCCTGCCTGCGCATTCCCCGGAACAGCCCGGAATCCCTTGCTTTTCCGGGGGATATGACCTGTGCCTTTCAGGGAAAGAAGCACATAATCATACAGAGTAGATTTTACCATAAACAGCGGTAAACTTCAATGAAAATAAAGGTTTGGTCAGGGAAGGTCAGATTTCGGAAAGGGCAAAAGAAAAGGCCGGTTCGTTCTCCGAACCGGCCCTTTCAGTCTTGCAACGGCCGGATGTCCTGTCATTCTGCAGCGTTTTCCGCTTCTTTCATCAATTCTGTAGGAATTGTCGCCAGGAAAGCCGGCATACAGGATCGTATCCATGCAGCACACTTTCATATTGTCAGTCTTCCGGCATATCCTCCAGGATCAGGATGATTCCCGGTTTTCCTTCCACCGGAATTTCCCCGGGCAGCAATGCTGCCGCAGCTGAATCTGTTCCCATAAAGACGGCTTCCTCAACAGATCTCAGCGCCGCCGGAAGAATCAGCACATTTTCAAGTCCGCTGTGGTCCGCCATCGGGATACAGTGCCAGACGCACTTGAGCGGAACATTGTTGTCCCCGATTGTGATGGCCAGCATGTCCGCCGTGGTACCTTTGTAATAGATATCCGAAAGCTTCGGGCAATCTGTAAATGCGCCGTCTGCGATACAGACAAGCGAATGCGGTATAGTCAGGGCTGTAAGTTCCGGACAGTCGCTGAAAACACCCGGCTGTATCGATGTGATACCGTCCTCCAGAATAACAGATGACCTGAATTTTGCTCCGGGTTCTAACTCAGTAAGATTTCCCTCTCCTGAAATCAGGACTTTGTCAGGTTTTATATATGTATGAATCTTTGCTTCATAATGCCAGGTTGCAGCCAGCAGCGGATCATTGCATTCATCAATAAAGATATTTTCTCTGTCTTCAGTGCTTCCCATGTAATATACAGTATTGAGTTTTGTACATGCCAGAAATGCAGCATCCCCGATGCTGCCCAATGAGGAAGGAAGCGTTACCGTGTTCAGATTATTGCAGTCGTCAAACGCAAATTTTCCGATATCTGTTACTCCTTCCGGAATTGTTATTCTTGTCACACTTTCACATTCCTGGAAGGCAAAGTCCGATATTTGCTGCGTATCCGTTACAGTAATCCGTTTCAGGGAATCAGGAATCACAAAATACTCAAAAAGATTCCACAATCTTGATTGCAGGCCTGTTGCAGTTCTGGACAAACCAATAAAAGGTACGCTGATTCCGGTCAGACTGTTGCAACGGTAAAAAGCATAGCTTCCAATTGTTTCTACAGTGTCCGGAATTGTGACGCTTGTCAGGCTGGTGCAGTTTGCAAAAGCACTGCCGCCGATTCTCCTTATACCGTCGTTGAATATGACAGAAGAAAGGCTGCTGCAGCCGGAAAAAGCAGATTCCCAGACAGCATCAATCCCATCCGGAAGAAGGATCTGCGTCAGGTTGCTGCAACCGTTGAACGTGCATCTTTCAATCTCTGTTATATTCTCTGAAAGCGTAACAGATGTCAGTCCGGTGCAATTACAGAAAGCATATTCCCCGATATTTGTCACGGAATCCGGAATCGCCAGTTCCGTGATGCTGCTGCAGCCGTAAAAAGCATCTTTCCCAATAGTCGTCAGGGAAGCAGGTACATCAAAATTACTCAGAGAGATGCATTCATTAAACGCAAATTCCCCGATGCTTGTCACACTGTCCGGAAGAACTGCGGCGTTCAACGCACTGCAGCCGCTGAATGCATATTTTCCAACGTTCTGAAATCCATCCGGAAGAGTGATAGCGACAACAGATGTAAACCCTGCAAAAGCATAATCCGGGATTGTTTCCATATCCGTCAAAGTTACATACTGCAACGATTCCGGACACTCATTCCCGAACAGATAACCCAGCCTCTGCGGTGTCTCCCTGTTTTTCCCCATGAACGGCAGTGTAATGCGTTCAAGGTTGCTTGCGCCAAACAGCAGCCGGTTTCCAATGCTTGTCACACTGTCCGGAATGGTGATTTCCGTCAGGCTGCCGCACCCCTGGAATGTATTATCTCCAAGCGCTGTCACACCATCCGGAATCTCAATCCCTGTCAGGCTGCTACAGCCCTGGAAAGCTCCTGTTCCGATGTTTGTCACACTGTCCGGAATGCTGATTTCCGCCAGATTGCTGCAGCCCTGGAATGTATTCTCCTCAATGGTCAGCACACCGTCCGGGACTGTGATCCCTGTCAGCCCGCTGCAGCTTCTGAAGGCTTCACTTCCGATGCTCGCCACACTGTCCGGAAGGTCCAGTTCCGTCAGGCTGCTGCAGCCGCAAAAAGCATCGTTCCCGATACTCGTCACGCCGTCCGGGATTGTCAGGTCCGTCAAGCTTACGCAGCCAATAAATGCACGGTCACCGATACTGGTCACGCTGTCCGGAAGAACTACTTCCTCCAGGCTGTTACAGTAACTGAACAGTTCTTCCCCGATTTCTTCCACATTGCCGCATATTGTAACATTTGTAAGGCTTTTGCAGTTGTAAAACACATTATTCCCGATACTCACCGTATCCGCAGGAATGGTCAGCGTTGTAAGGCTGCTGCAGGAATAGAACGCTTCTTCCCCGATACTGACCGTTTTTGCCGGTATCGAAAACTCATTCAGCTTGCTGCAGCCGCTGAACGCGGCCGCTCCGATTTCGGTAATGGTATCCGGAAGTGAAAGCAGCGTCAGTTCACTGCAGCCTGTAAATGCGGATGCTTCAACAACCGTCGCATTTCCTCCAACGACAATACTTGTGAGGTTGCTGCAGTTACTGAAAGCATTGACCGGAACAATCTCTGGATTCGTCAGTGTCACGCTTTTCAGGTTCTGTGGAATTTCATAATCCTTATTGGTCAGGCCGCCCTGCGTTGTGTTGTACGGATTCTTCCTCGCAAAAAGATATCCGAGCGGTTCTGCCGCTGCTTCCCGGGAGGATCCGACAAAGGGCATTGTCAGGCTTGAAAGGTTCGTCAGTCCATCCGAATAGGAAAAAGCCCCTTCCTCCACACGGGTAATAAAGTCCGGTACACGTACAGCGTTTGAACTGCCGTAATAAGCATACAGGACATTCCCGACATAAAGGAGGCCTTTTTCATCCGTAAGGCCGGTGCATCCTGTAAACGCATGAAAACCCTGTTCTGTATTTTCATTTGCCAGAGTTACCCCAGTCAGGCCCGTACAGTTGTAAAATGCGTAATCCGCAATGCGTTCCACATCTGCTGGAATGGTTATGGTTTCCGCCAGATTCCCGTCAATATACAGGTTATGCGCATAGTACAGCGGATTGGAGGCCTCATCGCTGTAGGAAATGGAACAGAACGCTTTCAAACCCCTGCTTCCGCCGAAGATGTTGACCTTCTCCAGTTTGTTGCAGCCCGCAAAGGGAGCATAATCGATTCTTTTTATCCCTGAGCCCAGGAAAATCTGTTTCAGGTTCGTGCAGCCGCAAAACGCATGAAGCCCGATCGTTTTCACGCTGTCCGAAATGCTCACACTTGTCAGCTTTGTACAGCCCTCAAAGGCATGCTCGCTGATCTTCCCTACTTTTCCGCCAATCTCCACACTGGTGATGTTCGAAAAATGATAGAAAGCAAAGGTCGGAATACTGGTGACTTCCCCGGTTATAATTACCTTTTTGATTTCGTTTTTTTGGTAATACCATGCACCGGCATAAACACGATAATCATCAAAAATTCCAAGATTACCGGTTGTGACAGAGTAGTCCAGATGCTCTCCAATATGCTCATTCACCATTAAAGGTGTAGGAACCGCCCCTTTTCCGGATATTGTCAGTACCCCATCAACATCCAGGCTGTATTCAATATCCCCAGTCTGTGTATTCCAGGTAACCACATGCCAGTAAGCATCAAACAAATCGTCATTCCCTGTACCGGAATCGGCACGCAGTATATTCTTGTCGTCACTTGTCCCGTTATAATACACATCCTGCAGTCCGCCGCATCCCCGGAATGCGTCCTGATGAATGCCTGTAACAGTTTTCTGAAGCGTTACCTTAGCCAGGTTTATACAGTCCCTGAACGTTTCTCCCCGGATCGTTGTCACTTTGGACGGAATGCTGATTTCTGTCAGTGCGGCGCACTTGTCAAACAGATTCGGTCCAATGTAAGTGATGTCATCCGGTAAAGCGATGTCCGAAAGTTTGGAGCAGCACATAAATGCACCCGGCCCGATACCGGTTACATCGGACCCGATGGTCGCCTTCCGGACTTCATGCAGATTATAAAACGCCAGCTGTCCAATATACTGTACGTTATTCTCGACCCGGGTCCCGGTAATCATATGGCGATAGCGATACCAGGGTGCCTCTTCACCCTCAATGAGATCGAAATCCGGCATATCTCCGTATCCGCCGATAATCAGCATGCCGTCTATATTGATCGTCCAGGTTGTTCCTTCTTCAAAACAACCTGTGTCAATCAGATCGCCGATATGCCATTGAACTTCTTCCCTGATCAAACAGTCATTGCCGTCTTCAATATTGTTCCGCAGCTCTTCATATTCCGCCTGTGTACCGTTATAATATACGTCCGTCAGTTCCTCGCAGCTGCCAAAGGCCCATACATCAATATGAGTAATACTGGAAGAAAAATATACCTGTTTCAGGCTGTAGCATTCATCAAAAAGTTTCTCCGGGATTTCCGTGATTCCGCTACCGATCGAAACGCTCTCCAGGCTCTTGCATCCGGAGAAAGCCAGTTCCCCGATACTGTTCAGATTTGCCGGCAGCGCGATCCCGTTCAATCCGCTCCACATAAAAGCGTATTTGTCAATCCTTGTAAGCGTATCCGGTAGCTTTGCCTGTTTCAGTTCTTTGCAGAACAGGAACGCGCTTTGTCCGATCGAGTCGACTCCCTCCGGCAGAATAATCTGCGGCAAAGCGTCACAGTGGCAAAAAGCCCCGTTCCCGATAGATGTTACTTTTTTTCCGACAGAAACGCTTCGTACATTTACCAGGTCGTGGAATGCCCAGTTTCCGATTCCTGTAATGCCGTCCCCAATCACAATTGAGGTGATTCTTCCCCTGCACCAATACCAGGGCATACTTTTGTCCATGACATTCCGGTAATCCGGAATAACTCCGCTGCCACTGATTGTCAGCGTACCGTTCTCGTCCACATCCCAGTCTATTCCGGACTCCGCATAATTCCAATGTGCGGAAACCAGGCAGGTATTACCATTATCTGTTATATCAATTTGAAGATCCTCCATTCTCCTGCATTCACAGAATACTTCTGCTAGGGAAACACATCCGGCAAAAGCGAAATCCTGTACCTGCGTCAGCATGATCGGAAAATGGATTTCCTCCAATCCTGAGCAATCCCGGAACGCTGAAGATTCAATGGTAACAACCCCTTTAAGATCTGCCGAAGCCAGGTTCACGCAGCTGCTGAAAGTCGACGTTTTGATTCTTCCGATACCGCCTCCAACCGTCACTCCGGTAATATTGCTGCAATTAGCAAATGCGCAGGCACCCAGGCTCCTGACACTGTGCGGTATATACAGGCTGCCGCTCAGACCGCTGCAGCCGCAAAAAGCGCTGTCACCGATCCTGTACAACAACGGATCATTATCCGGGTCATGATGCAAATTCAGCGTTCCCGTCAGGCCAGAACAGTGATAAAACGCCATATCCCCGATATCTTCCAGCCCCACCGGAAGATTAAGGTCCTCCGTTAATCCGTCACAGTAAGCAAAAGCTCCCGTCCCGATATGGGTTACACTGTCTGCAATCTGAACAGACTCCGCCTTGTCGCATCCGCAGAAAGCATAACTGCCGATATATTTTACACCGTCTTCAATCCGGATCCCGGTAATGGTTTCTCTCTGCTCATACCATGGAGGCAGGGAATCCTCTTCCGGTACTGTACCTGAATACTCCTCCGGGCATGCATAATCTTTCAAGACCGCCGGACCCGAAATAATCAGTATACCGTCCTCTATGGCATATTCGGTCTCATCAGTCGACGGAATAATTGTCCTTGGAGGATCCTCCGTTCTGTTTCGGATTTCATCTTCATACAATTCATTAAGATAATCTCCGCCGAACCCATTCGTAATCGCGTAGATCGTTCCGTCCTGTATGCCATAATAGATTTTTCCCTTTTTATTTAACCATGTCGAATTGTTGTTTGTTATGGAATTGTCCGTTGAAAGCTTAACTGATCCGACTGCCTTCCAGTCATTCGTTCCTTTTTCCCGGTAACACAGATTCCGGCATTCCATGGTCCGTGTGTAATTTGCATAGGTATATTTGTCGTTTTCATGTCCCCCGCCGTTTGGATTTTCCATAAACATGCTCCAGCTGGTGAAGCTGGAATTCTTCAGGCCGGTATCATAAGCGCAGATTATTGTGCCATTGTCATTACTTTTTTTGGGATCGCTGATCTTCATCGCAACGATCGTATTATGCTCTCCTTCGGGATCCTCATAGCAATACAGTTCCAGCCGGTACCACCGGTCTGCATTCCAGGGCCAGTGGGGCAGATACTGTATTCCGGACCCTTCATTTGTAAAAAAACCAGGTTCTGCGTCTGCCGGACAAACCAGC
>JAEEGL013259636.1_pt1 | contig 20680 bp, 27 predicted proteins | sample 9134231 | NCBI WGS metagenome assembly JAEEGL01 (sample SAMN16246548, study PRJNA631951) | gut metagenome | biome: gut microbiome; feature: rumen; material: fiber-attached | host: Bos | place: Iran: Karaj | collected 2018-10
CATCCGGCAAAACCGGTAAGCGTTATACACTGGAAATTCTTGACTGATGGAGCAAAATCAGAGGTTTGTTGTTGGTATTGTCCGCAATCCGCACGGATTGACGGGGAAATTCAAAGTAGAGAGTACATCCGGTGAAATTGAGCATTTCAGTTCATTTACGGAAGTTACTTTGAAGAATGGCGATATTGAAAAGACGGTAAAAGTTGAATCCGTCAGCGGCAGTACAGCCAGTCTTTTAATGAAATGTACCGGTATTGATACACCGGAAGATGCTGCAAAGTATCGCAACTGGGAAATACTGGTACCGCGCGACAAAGCCTGCCCCCTTAAAGAGGGTGAGTTCTATGTCGAAGATCTTAAACAATGCTCACTGGTTTACAGTGAAAAAAACGGGCAAGCAGAAAAGACTGCACCTATTGTAGTAGGTACGATTACAGGCGTAACGGAAGGCGGCGGAGGTAAACTTTTAGAGGTTACCCTGACCGAGAGTTCAACAGCTTTTAATAAAGGCGAATCAAACGAGCGTTTCGTTCCTTTCAGAAAGGAATTTATCGGCGACATTGATTTGGACAAAAAAACTGTTGAGCTGATGCACCTCTGGATTTTGGAGTAGATTCTATGAAATTTAATGTGCTGACCTTATTTCCGGAAATACCGAGAGCCTTTTTTGAGAATTCAATAATGGCAAAAGCGGTAGAAAAAGGAATTATTGCGTACGACTTGGTGAATATCAGAGATTTTTCATTTGATAAGCATAAAACTTGTGACGATAGTCCGTATGGCGGCGGAGCCGGAATGTTAATGCTTCCGGAACCATTAGGGCTTGCGCTGGATTCTGTTGAATCCTGGAAAAAACGTGTTATCTATGTAACACCATCAGGGAAACCGTTCACACAGAAGCTGGCACAGGAACTTAGCGAAGAAAAAGAACTTGTTATAATCTGCGGAAGATACGAAGGTATTGACCAAAGAATTATAGATTCAAGAGTGGATGACGAAATCTCAATCGGAGATTATGTAATGTCATCCGGCGAAGTAGCTGCACTGGTTATAATTGATTCGGTTTACCGGCTCATAAACGGTGTTATTTCGAGCGAATCTTTGGAAGAAGAAAGTTATTCCGATGGTTTGCTGGAATATCCGCAGTATACTCATCCTGAAACTTACAAAGGAATGCGTGTTCCCGAAGTTTTGCTTTCAGGACACCATGAGAATATTCGGAAATGGCGGTTGCAAAAACGGCTCGCTAAAACGCTTGCTGTTCGACCGGATTTGATTGATTCCGCAAGAAAAGCAGGAAAGCTTTCAGCTGAGGCTGAAAAAACAATTTTAGAACTAACAGGATTTGAGGTTGAAAAACCTAAAAAATCCAAAAGGAGATAAAAATGGATGTTATCAAAACTATAGAAGCCGCTCAGACAAGAAGTGACTTGGCTCCATTCAAAGTTGGCGATACAGTAAAAGTTTACTTTAAAATCATTGAAGGCAAAACAGAACGTGTTCAGGTTTACGAAGGACTCGTTATCTGCTTCAAAGGTGCCGGTATTAGCAAAACATTCACAGTACGCAAGAATTCTTACGGCGTCGGTGTTGAACGTGTTTTCCCGATGAACTCACCAAGAATCGCAAAAGTAGAAGTTGTTCGTCCCGGTAAAGTACGCCGTGCAAAACTTTACTACATCCGTGACAAGATTGGTAAAGATGCAAAAATCAAAGAACTTATCACAAAAAAAACTGACAAATAATTTTTTGCAGTACGCATAAAACTATGGGAAATCCATTAACTCAAGCAGCAGTTCATATTTCCCTGGATAAGACCGCTTTACCTTCAAGCTTTACGCTGAAGGAAGGCGGTTTTGTTTTTGTACGGGTATTGGGCAAAACCCCGGAGGGCAAAACGCTTGTTTCTTTTGCAGGACAACGGTTTGCAGTTGAAACAATGTCGCAGGCAAAAGTCGGCGAAACATTTAAGGCCCGCATACAAATCCAAAACAATCGTATTCTTCTTGTACCTCAAAAAGGTTCTGAAACTATTGTTACCCAATCTGACAGGCTGTCACAGCTTTTTGCTTCGATAGGACTTCCGCAGGATTCTGTTTCCGAAAAAATGATTCAGTATATGCGGCAGAACAACCGTACATATACGCCCGCCCAGTTGAAAAAGCTGCGCAAGCTTGCAGAGCGTTTTTCAGGTAAAAAGTCGGAGGCAGCGGAAACAGCAATGTATCTTGAAGACAAAGGTATAAGCGCTACAGAAGAGGATACTGAGCTCATGCTAAATCTGCTTCTTTCGGACAAACATTCTCCTGTCACCCAAATGAAATCTTCAAATCCAACAAAAGATATTCCTGTACTTGAAAAACTTTATTCAAATCCGGAAGAGGCAGTAAAAAACGATACAGGACTTTTAACACTTGTAAATCATGCCGCAAAAGGCGAAAAACACTGGATAGTGCTTCCGTTTAAAAAAACAATAAAAAATCAACAGTGTTCAGGCACTATTCGCATTTTATGTGATATAATTACAAAGAACGCGGAAAAAACTTATATAACTGCATCTTTTGAAGATTGTCGATATCACTTTACTTTTTCTGACACTGACCATTATAATAATGTATTGACAGTTGAATATGCCGTAAGCCCTTCCCTACCATCTTTGCAAAAAGAAAAGGCGGAGAAGCTTTTAAGAAGTTGCATATCAGCCGTAGACAAACAAATAAATATTGAATACAAAGAAAATCTTTTGCATGATTTGTTTGCGGACTCAACGCTGCCTGTTCAGACAGTAGACGAAGAGATTTAGTATGGAAAAACAGACAGCGATAGCACTTTCTTACCCGGAAGGTTTTCCAGCTCCTTTTATTGTAGCAAAGGGCAAAGGCTACATAGCCGAAAAAATGCTGGAAATTGCTGAACAAAACAAGGTCCCGGTAATAAAGGAAGAATTAGCGGCAAATGTACTTTCTTTGTATGATATAGGTGATTACATTCCAGCCGAAACTTATGAAGTTATAGCAGGAATTTTTGCATTTTTATATAGGATGAACGATGGAAAAAATTAAACGAGAATTAGTCGAATTAGGTATGAGGTTTTCGGCACCGGTTTTTTTTGATGATGGTAAGAATATGTTTCTGCCCGAAAAAAAGCCTGTCAAAAAGAACCATCTTGAAATCCTTGAAAAATGGAATATACCTTTTGTTATAACATACGGACATCTGCTTTCAAATACAGCGGCGGATTTGGACGAACTTTTAGCCGTTGAAACACCGGTTCATGAGTCCGTGCCTGAAATTGACGACGAACTTGAAGTTCTTGAAGAAGCAGAAGACCTGGAAGAAGACAACGATATTACGGTCGGACCGCTTGAAGAAAATCCCTTATACATAAGTTATACAGAACTGTATAAAAACCTTGCTGAAGTTTTTGACAACCTCAAAAAAGACCGAACAGACAATTTTGTGGAGCGAATTCAGAACGTGGGTGAAAAGCTCTTTGCCCTAATGGAAAAGAATGCAACATTTATATCAAGTTTTCTGCTTGCAGGCGAAGCGTTAAAAAATGATTATGCAAAATCTGCGCTTAATGTGGCGATTGTTACATATGTCGTTTCAAAAAAAATGCACATACCGGTTTCAAAAATCCGTCTTTATATCACAGGGGCACTTCTACATGATATCGGAATGCTTTACCTGCCTGAATCACTTATTAATAAAAAAGAACCTCTGACTGATGAAGATATGTCAGCCCTTCAAAAACACACCACAGACGGTGCGCATATTATAGGCGACATGATGCACTACCCTGATTCAGTAACAAATATTGTCCTTCAGCATCACGAACATTGGGACGGAAAAGGTTATCCCAACGGGAGAACAAGTACCCAAATTTCTAATGGTGCCTGTATTGTTGCCGTAGCAGACGCTTTTGAAGCTATGATTTCAGAAAAGGCCTACAGAACTTCGATGCTTGGCTACGAGGCTATGAAAACAATTCTAAGCGACAACGGCAGACATTTTTCACCTGATGTAATAAGAGTCTTTATACAGAGTATGGGCGTTTATCCTATAGGTTCTCTAGTCCTATTAAACGACGGGTCAATCGGAAGAATCGTAAAAGTCAACCAGAATGCACCTTTAAGACCTTCCGTACGCCTTTGGGTAACCGCAGGCGGTGTCTGCTATCCTGACAATGCAGGACCAATCATAAAACTTGAATCACTGAATAAGCTTTTTATTCTTCGAGCATTAAATTCCAAAGATTTGCATGGAAAAGTCAACTAACAGGCAAACAGGAATAACAGGCGAAAACGAAGCCGCCGCATACCTGAAAGAAAAAGGTTATCAAATTATTGCAAAAAACTGGCGGACAAAAATCGGAGAAATTGATATAATTGCATATAAAGACGGTACCATAGTTTTTGTTGAAGTAAAAACATGGCCTCATGGTGATTATTTTTCACTTGCAGCTGCAATAAACAAAAGAAAACAAAAAAGAATTATAGAAACAGCTAAATGTTTCCTCTCAGATTATCGACAATATAAAGAGAGTTATGTGCGTTTTGATGTTATTGCAATTGCAATGCAACAGCAAGAGAAGATATATCACATAGAGAATGCTTTTTTGGAGACCCTATGAGTTCTGTTTTATCAAAATCTGCTATTAAAAAAGCAGAAAAAACTGCACGCATGGCAGAATTAAAATACAAGATTTATGATCCAGCATATCTGGACAGCGCGATTCAAAGGATAGCCCAGGTATTGAGCAATAATCTTGTGGAAGATCATATTACACAAGGACAAATGTTTTATGGCAGATGATGTAGAAACTTACGGAGAAAGAAACTACAGCCGAAGAAATTCAAACCGCAACAGATATAATAACAGACGTAACCGCCAACAAAACCAACGGAGCGAAGCGCATTCTCCAAAAGAACCGGAAATTGTCCAGTATAAACTGGACACATACATTTGTCCCCGTTGTCAGCAGCCAATCAATGATTTGCCGGCTGCTCTTGCCGAAAAAGAAACCGGCGCACCAGTTCATTTTGACTGTGTACTTAAACATCTTTCAGAAACAGTTCCTGTAAAAGAAAACGAAAAAATCACATACATCGGGCAGGGACGTTTTGCAGTCGTTTACTTTGACAATCCTCACGATTTAAGACATTTCAGTATACAACGCATTATCGAGTGGGAAGAACGCGACAAAAACTACGAATGGCGTTCTACCGTATCCAACCTTTACAGCAGCATAAAATAACGCTAAATCAAACTACCACATTACATTATTCAAAAAGATTTCTCAATTCCTCATTACGACTGTTTACAAGTTTTTCCCATTCTTCAGGAGTAACTGTCTTTTCGTCGATAAGAATCATCACGATGTTTTCGGGAAAGATTGCTTTTGAAGTACACTGATATTTTACAAGAGTATAATTATCATCTTGTTTATTGAACCAACATATCTGTTTTTCATGAGAAGGTTTGCCACGTTTATTAAACTGACATATTTCCCATCTGTCACAGAGAATTTCACCAACCTGTTCTGAACCGGTATAGGATACGTTTGAAACAGATATATAGGGCAAGTTGACAGTGCCAATTCTAAAATCAGAAAAATCATCGTTATAAAAACGCATCGCAAGCCAAAAATCAGTCTGGTAGTTGCTTATTTCGTAACAGGGAGTCTGTTTTAAATCACCTGTTATTGTATATGTCATAGGCTGCGAATAGGGGCCTACAACGGAATTTGTTATTAAAAGAGTTTTATCCCTAAAGTCATAAAGACATTCCATAACATTTTTTATATTTGGTTTTTTCGTGTATGCAAAAGGATTTGTTGTTTTTGTATGCGAATAACAGAAAAAATCAGTGTTAAATTCATTTTCACCAACAAGTACTTCCTTTATTGCTTCGGCCCCGTCAAAATACGAATAGGTGGTTTTCTCATCCTTAATATAAAAATAAAAATTCATTTTTTTATTGCCGGATGAGGATGTCACAAAGTAAGAATACATGGTTTGAGGTTTGATTTTGGAAGAATCATATAAAAAGAGCTCATCTTGTGAATAAAGAGAACTAACAAAGCAAAAAAGAACAAGCATCAAAAAAGCAGCTTTTTTCATATTAAGCATTTCCTATTCTATAAAAAACTTTTACAAACAAAGGTTATAAAAAACAAGGCAAAATACTGAAGAAACTTCAATATTTTGCCTTACCAGATACAGTTTTTTTTATGGGTATATGTTATAAGGGAAAGGAGATTCCTAAATATCTAAATATTAGAAGAAAGTTTTCTCAAAGCATCAAGATTATCTGTGCTTTCTGCAGCGGCTTTGTTTTCAGTCTGGATGGCATTGAATACTTCCTGTCTGAAAACCTTTACATCTTTTGGAGCTTCTATTCCTACCTTAACTTGATCACCACGGACTTCAATAATAGTTATGGTTATATCATTTCCAATCTTGATTTTTTCATTGGTTTTTCTGGTCAGAATCAGCATGAGCGGCCTCTTTTTGCTTCGGCGAGAATATCATGCTTTGTCAGCCATCTTGCATCGGAAGAAATAACCTGAATGCATTTATTGCTCTTTCTGTTAAAAATAACAGGCCCTTGAAGATTCGCAGTAATCGGACTGCCATCTGACGGTACGGTAACTATTGCCATAACCTGAACATCTGCAGGAGATTCTATTCCGATTGACTTTAAACTTTCATCATCAATATCAAGTTCATAGTCTTTGCAAAAAATAAACGGATCAATCAGCAAGAAGGCAAGATTTTTATCTTCCGTTGACTGTAACCAGAAAAAAGGCTTTTGTTCAGCTTCAAGCAAGGCATATTTTGTAAAGTCTTCAAATCCGAACAAACCCTGAGGAATTTCATATAACTGGCTGTCGTCTATTTTTACAGAACCTAATGTTTTTGTAAGTATTTCCATCTTATCGTGCCTTCCGCAAAATCAGCTATTTGATATAATCCAAAAGTGTATTTCTGTACATCTTAGCGGCTGTACTTAATGTGGCCTGCTGTACATATTCAAGCATCTTAAGATCTGTTATAGCTTCGGTAATATCAAGATCGCCTTCACGTGCAATCATTCCGTTTACGTTCAAAATCTGGTTAGAAACACGTGCAAGATTGTTTTCTGCTCTTTCATATTTTGCGCCGCTTTCGGCGAGTGTATTTGTAAGACTTGAAACTGCCTGATCAAGAGCACCGAGAATACGTGTTCCAATTTTTTCATTATCACCCACAAGCATTGCATTGCGCAGTGAAATTACTACGTCAAACATTGAACCGCCTGAAACACTTGCTGAATCGTTCAGATTGTTCGGTGGACGCTGCGAAGAATCTTTAATAAGTCCAAGCTGATTAAGTACGTTGCCGCCTTTAAGATCTTCAAGCCACATCTGTCTTGAATCTGTTGTAACCAATGCAATACCGTTTGATACAGGATCAAGTCTTGCTTTTACAGCTGCGCCGGAATCATTTATTTTTGAGATAATTGCATAAATGTTGTCACCGGCTGTAAGAGCGATTTCTTTTCCATCTACAGAAATTGTTGAATCCTCAGGAACGATATAAGAAGTTGCATCTCTCATCGAATAAAGCGACTGGTTTTCAGCCCAAAAAATCTGATTTCCGGCATGAGAAATTTCGAGATATTGTCCATCGTCAATTTCGATATTTGCTGTCTGAACATTACCGTTGTATATAACATTTGTAATAAGGCGATCACTGGAACCAGGAACTGCACCTTCGACAATATCAAAAGCAGTTGTATTGCTTCTTGTACCGGAAAACAGAGATGTACCTTCAGGTCCTGTTGCATTTGCATTTACAATAAGTTCTTTCAAAAGTTCATCAACCTCTGTAGACATATTGCGCAGGTCTTCCTTTGAATATGTACCGTGAGCACCTGTAACCGCTAGCTCGCGAACACGCTGCATAATCTGCAGTGACTGATTTATATAGCCTTCTGTTACAGAATAATTGTCTGCAATTTTCTGTGCATTCTTTTCAAAAGTTTGCAAGCGGGTACTATATGACTTGTATCTTACCAAATGACCAGCCGCTACAGGATCATCACGAAGCTGCTGAATTCTTTCCTGTGAACCCATTTTGTTGTTGGCTTTGTTCAGCTTTGCTTCCTGTAACCGCATGTTGTACTGAATGTCATTATTGGTCATGCTTGAACTGATTCTTCTCATATATTACCTCACTTAAACACCAAGTCTGTTGATAATTGTATCCAGCAATTCATCCATTACTGTAACAAATTTAGCTGCTGCATTGTAACCATGCTGGAACTTAATTATGTCAGCAAGTTCTTCATCAATATTAACACCTGAAATTGATTCACGTAACGTTCTAAGATCGTTCATAACTGCGTTTTGGCTCAGCAGGTTTGTTTCCGCCTGTTCACCTTTAAGACCAACGTTTGTTACTGTTTCTGCAAAATAATCGTCGAAAGTACGTGATTTGCCAATCATTACCTGGGAATTTCTGATGGAAGCGATTTCAAGCGCTGCCCTTCCGTCACCGTCCTCGCGACTTGTGTCATTGATTGGATAGGACGCTGCAACTGACAGCACATCGGCTTTGATTTCGGGATTAATTGTGATATAAGCTGCAGGATGAGCTACAGGAGCAACCGCATACTGTGCACCACCTTCAACTTTGCCTGAAACTGTTTCCTGTGTATCGGCAACGAGAGCGTTAACTGCGTCAGCCTGATTAAAATCATAAGCACCAACAGCACCGCGGTTTCTGAGCAAACCGGCATAACCTACAAGAAAGTGACCGGAATCTTCAACATGCCGGATAACAAAATCAGGATTTTCAATTTCCTGTGCAGGGGTTGCCTTTAATACAAGCTTATTATTTTTATCCAGATAGGCTTTTACTTCACCGTCATAGTTGTTGATTCTGTGAATTATAGCATCTACTGTGTCTGTAGCATTATAAGGGATCTCAATATTTCCTGTTTTTCCGGAAATTGTGATAACACCTTCAAAACCAACCTGCTGTGTTGGTTCGAGAGTATTTTTACCAGTCATTCTGAAAATATATGAGGTATCTTCAATACCATCACCGTCACGGTCATAATTTCCGTGTGCGTTTGTTACAAAAGGCTGTTCAACAAAGAAGTCCAGACCGGTTACGTTGTTCGCGCCGATTGCATTGCGGTGAATGTCGTTTACGAGATCGGCAAAGTTCATTGTCATAGAATCGAGATTCTGAACTTCCTGTCTGATATCAACGTCGCGTAATTCAATCAAAGCACCGAGTGTTCCACCGGAGAAGAATGCATCGTTTTCTGTATCAGCCCAGATAACTTTTGAATAACCGTTGTTTTCTACAAGCGGTTCAACTGCAAACTGACGGCTTATTTTTCCCTGAACAAGAATGTGACCGTCAACATGAACCATAAATTCATCGTTATCGCGTGTATCTGTTGTGATGTTTATAAGCTGTGAAAGTTTTTCTACGAGCAAATCTCTGCGATCAAGCAAATCATTGGGATTGTCCCCCATTGCCTTAACTTTTACAATTTCGGTGTTGAGAGATGCAATTTGTTTTGACAGATCGTTTACCTGAAGAACTGTTGCTTCAATGTCACCGTTCAAAAGGTTGCCAATTCCTGCAAGGCTTGTATGTTTTGTAGCAATCGCATTAATCAATGATTCGCCGCGTGTAACAACACCCTGGCGTGCTGAGGTTGATTCAGGAAACTGAGAAAGTTCCTGCCATGATTCCCAGAATTTGTCCATGGTTGTTCTTACGGAAACGTCAGAGGGTTCATTATAGATATTTTCAATCATGGTGTAGTATTTTTCGCGGGTTGCCCAGTAGCTTTCCTTATTGCTCTGTGCAACAATACGCTTGTCGAGCATTTCGTCACGAATACGTTCTACACTCTGAACCGTAACACCCTGACCAAGCTGTCCCGGTGTGTTTTCTCTTGTAAGGTCCGGACGATAAATCGGATCAAAAGCTCTTACTTGTACGCGCTGACGTGAATAACCTTCAACATCAGCATTTGAAATATTGTGACCTGCAGTATTGATAGCAGAACTCTGTGCCATCAAGCTGCGTTTTCCCATTTCTATTCCTGCAAATTGAGATCCCATGACTTTTCTCCTATAATAACTGATCAACAATGACAGATTCGGGCATCGGTTTTACAATGGTACCCTTGTTTGAATATACCGTGTTTCTGCTTTGCGGAACTGCGTTGTCAAAGACATTCTGGATAAAGTCTTTTGTAATCCGCAAATATTCAGAAATCGATTCATTTTCGATTTTAGAAACTGAAAGTTTTTGGCGCATAAGTCTGAAATTTTCGAGAAGAGATTGCCTCAACTCTGATGAAAAAAGATGTGAAATTTGATAAATATCAAGATCTTCGTCATGAACAAGCTCATGCACGATGGAGGAACGTGTCTCTTCAAGCTGATTGAACTGGTCACTTAAAAGCTGGATTTTGTATATTGTAGCTTCTAGTGTATTCCATTCTCTCGTTTTTACAGTTTCGCGAAGAACACGCTGTTCTGCTAAAATGACAGTTAGAAGTTCATTTTCTTTGGTTAAAAGTGCATTAATCTTTAAACCGGCTTCATCTGTCTTAATCATTTTTGCCCTCTAAAAAAGTAAAATACAGATTTTAAACAAATCCTCATTACATTTTCGGAAGTTAAAAATAAAACCTTAGAAAAAAGATTAAAATAATTAAAAAACGGGTTTATTCAGCTGTTTTTTTGAGCCAGGCTTCTTCTACTGCTTTTTTATAAGCGGATTTTTTCTGCTTTGAACAGAATGCCGCATTAAAGCCGTTCAGAATCAGAGTTTTTATCTCATCCATGGAGAAACCCAATTCTTTATGTAATATCCAGTATTCGTTGACAAGTGATGTATTGAAAAAGGCGGGATCATCTGTATTTACAGTTACAACTATATTTTTTTCAAAAAACTTTTTTACAGGATGTTCTTTGGCTTTTGTAACAAGCTTTTTTGTAAATACATTGCTTGTTACACAGATTTCCAACGGAATCTTTTTTGCTGCAAGTTCCTGCATAAGTTTTTCGTCCTGAATTGATGTTATACCGTGACCTATTCTTTCCGCCTTTAAAGCAGAAAGAGTGTTCCATACGCTTTCAGGACCAACATCTTCACCGGCATGAGCTACCACATGCAAACCTGCTTCTTTTGCCTTTGTAAAAACAGGTTCATAAATCTCCGCAGGATTGTGAACTTCGTCACCACCGAGCCCGATTCCCACAATGTTTTTGCTGCCGTTTGCAAGTATATAATTCAGATTGGCCATTGCATTTTCAAGTCCAAAAGTTCTCGAAACATCTACAAGTATCTTTATCTCAATTCCACTGCGTTTTTTAATTGCATTTATACATTTGTCGAACACAGCAATCATTTCATCAAAAACAAAACCTTTGCGGATAAAAGATGATGGAGAAAAGAAAAGTTCAGAATAAACAATGTTATTTTCTTTTAAATAATTTTCTATGTCATCAAAAAGAAGTTCAAAGTCTTCTGGTGTATTGAAAAGTTTTTGAAGGGTAATAAAAGCTTGTACAAATTCCGTAAGATTGGAAAATACAAAAAGATTATCCAGCTCTTGTTTTGTCATTTCTTTATTAAAATGTTTTTTATACAATGTGCCGATGGTTTTTGTGCTTACAACAGCTTCACTGTGCAAGTGAATTTCCGCCTTTGGAACAGATGTTATAAAATCAAAAAACTCGCTTTTTTTCACGTAACTAGCCTTATTTTTTATTTGATGTTATAAATGCTTTTAAACACTCATTAAATATTATCGACATAATAACAGAAAAATATTACTGCTTACATTATAAGCCATAATACCTATCTTAACAAGCCCAACGCATCAATTTCATCTTCCGCTCCGTCGGTACGTAACGGTTTCGTTATACAAACCGTGATTTCTTCTCCCGCAAACGAACTTAATTTATTGTAATCACCTTCAAGTTTTATATGCAAAAAGTTTTCCCCGACAGCACGTACACAGTCCGAACGATGTTTTTCAATAATAGCTTTTATTGTTTTACCAGTAAAAGATTCAGTGTATTCGTATTTGGATTGTTGCGCAAAAGCAGTAAGTTGTTTGATACGTTCCCTACTTATTCGCTGAGGCACCTGATTTTTCATTTTTGCTGCAGTAGTTCCCGGTCTTGCTGAAAACGGGAAAGCATGAATCCATGTAAAGCGACATTTTTTGCACATCTTCATTGTCTGTTCAAAGTCGTCTTCTGTTTCTCCGGGAAAACCGGCAATAACATCACAGGCAATAAAGGCATCAGGTTTTATTTTGCGAAGCCGGTTTACGGCCTCATATATAGATTGGCTATTGTATTTGCGGTTCATTGCGGCAAGAATCTTATCACTTCCTGACTGAACAGAAAGATGAAAATGAGGACGAATTCTTGCATTATCCAGAACTTTGCAAAGCTCATCATCTACCCGTTCAGGATACAAACTCGAAATCCGGTATGAGATTGTTGCAGTGTTTTTAAGCAGATAATCCACAAGCCGAGCAAGATCAAAATATTCTTCAGTAGCTTTTTTTTCAGACTTGTAAAAGCCGCTGTAAAGCGATAGATTTACACCCGTAATAACAACTTCTTTTTGCCCCGATGATTCTATCTGTTTTACACGATTCAGCACTTCTTTTACGGGTAAAGAAACAGGCTTACCTCTTGCAAGCCATATTCTGCAATAGGAGCAAGCATTACTGCAACCATCCTGGATTTTGATAGAGGCTCTTGAATGGGCAAAAAAAGTATCCGTAGAAAGTCTGAATATTGATGTTGCAAGGTTTTTAGCAGGTTTCCAACTTCGGATATAATCGGCAAGGACATTGCCGGTAAAAGTTTTGTTTTCTTCAAGAAAAATCTTAAGATACAAGGGGAAATCAGCAAGGGAATCTTTTGCAGAACCTGGAACAACTATTATAAAAGGACTAAGGGCTTCTATCTGTTTTTGCTCAACTTGGGCATAACAGCCTGTTACAATAACGGGCATATCACAGAATTTTGAAAGCAGTAACCGCATTATTCTTCGGGATTTTTGTTCTGCTTTTGCAGTAACCGTACATGTATTTATTATGGAAACAACAGGAGTCTGAGAGATTTTCGCGGCAGCTGTCACAGGATCCATCGAGACCTCAAATCCCTGTTCAGAACAAAACTTTGCGATTGACTCTGTTTCTATCTGGTTTAATTTGCAGCCTACAGTTTCAAAATGAATTAAATAAGGATTCATAAAAACTAATACCGCTTTATATATTTGCTTATTCTTTCTATTCCGCTTGCTGCATCGTTCTGTGAAGGAGTAAGTTTGAGCGCCCTGTTGTATGCTTCTTCAGCACCGATATAATTCTTTGCCATTTCTCTGGCATATCCGAGACGTGTCCACCACAAATCATTGAGGTTTTCGTATATTAAGGCTGTAGTAAGTGCTATATCAGCATAGTTAAAGCGGGCTTCACGAATATAAATCTCTCCCATAAAATAATAGGCTTCGGCATAACGGTTACCTATATTGGAAGAAACTTGCGAAACATATTCCTGAAAAAGAGAAAGAGCAGCATCATTGTTACCAAGATAGTATTTGGCCTCACCTAAAATCTCGATTATTCTGTGATCATATTTTGCCGAATCCGAAATTTTTCTTGCTTCTGTGCCCCAGTATTCGGCTTCACGGTACTGACCGTTCTTTACCAAAGCCCAGCATAATACAACATAACTATCAATATTTTTATTATTTTCTTCGATTTCTTCACGACAAACCGAAATCGCTTCAGTATATTTACCACTCCGATAAAGCTTTAACGCATCTTTTTTTTCCGTCTGCTGACAAAACAGCGGCAAAGCGAAAATAAAGAACAGTATTTCCAAAAGCAACCGATGTTTCATCAAACTGCCTGCACTGGTTCCATTGTACATTTGCCGGAAAAAAAGCAGCCGTTTTCAAGAACCACATTTTTGGAAGTAATATCTCCGGTCACGCAACCGGTCTTTGTTACATATACAATGTCATCGGCAGCGATATTGCCTGTAACTTTGCCTTTCACCAAAACTTTGGTAGTTTTTATGTTGGCTTTTACAACAGCATCTGTATCAATAACAAGATCACTTTCTGCTTCAATCTTGCCGTTTACTTTACCTTTTATCAACAACGGTTTTTTAAACTTAACTGTACCATTAAAAACAATGTCATCCGCTATTACTGTATCAAAATCTTCTTCATCAAGCTGGAATAAATCAATATCTTTTACTTCAAACATAATTATACTCTATCTGTATTTGATTCTACCGTCAAGTAGCAGATTTAACGCTCTTTGATTCCTTCCAAAAGCGTTCCATCTGGTTTATATGCTCAAAATCCATAGGAAAATTGTTTTCCGCCATTTTTTGTTCTATGAATGTAAAACGACTGTAAAATTTTTGATTTGCTCTTTGTAATGCTATTACAGGATCTACTTTTAAGAATCGTGACAAATTTACAACTGCAAAAAGCAAATCACCTATTTCTTCTTCGAGATGGAGTTTTGATTTTTCATTTCCGTCAAGCAAGCTTTGAGCCTCTTGTACTTCAGCAAGTTCTTCTTTGATTTTGTCACAAACTTCTTCGGAAGCAGTCCAGTCAAATCCTTTTTTTGCGGCTTTTTTCTGTAATTTAGCAGCACGCAGCAAGGCAGGAATACCTTCGGGGACTTCGTCAAGAATAGATTTTCCGGCACGTCCTTCGAGGTTTTGTTTGATTTTGTCCCACTGGTTCAAAACCTGTTCAGCTGTTTTTACCTTACCTTCGGCTTGCGATTTACCGACAGATTCGGGAAAAACGTGAGGATGGCGCCGGACAAGTTTTTCGGATACAGTATCAAGTACATCGCTCATTGTAAAAAGATCCTGCTGTTCATACATATATGTTATCATCGCTGCATTCAAAAGGACATCACCCAGTTCTTCCTTTGTGTGTTCTGTGTCTTTTTGTGTAATTGCATCCACGGCCTCAAAAGTTTCTTCTATCAAATCACTCCGCATTGAAAGAGGTGTTTGTTCCCTATCCCAGGGACAGCCGTCAGGGGCTCTTAACTTTGCAAGTATATTGTAAAATTTTGAAAAAGCTTTTTTCAATTCATCTTCATTTTTGATCAGAATCTCATTCATTTACTTTCTTTTTGCTCCAGTCTTTCAAATATTTATCAGGATTTTCGACAAGAATATGACAAAGAAGTTTTGATAAAACATTAAATACCTGTGATAAAATGTTTCGTTCATCAGTCGTAAAATTAGAGAGTACATAACCTGCAATATCAGGGCTTTCAGGACGCCCGATACCTATTCGTAAGCGCCAAAAATCAGCTGTACCGAGACATGCTTTTACAGAACGCAAACCGTTGTGTCCACCTAAACCTCCGGACCATTTGAGACTCACCTGACCAGGTTGTAACTCAAGCTCATCATGGACAATAAGGATTTCTTCCGGTTTTATTTTATAAAAACCTGCAAGTTCCGCAATACTCTCGCCTGAAAGATTCATGTAAGTTTGTGGTTTTAAAAAAAATATTTTTGGAGGAATATTTGCTGCAATTTTCAGGTTTTCTGTATCACAGACCTGCTCAGCGATGGAAATGATCTTTTCTTTTGATAAAACACAGTAAAAACCTTTGAATTTTTCCTGCCATGAGAACTCTCTTTCAAACGGGAGATTTTCTTCCAAAAGCCAGGCGGCATTATGTCTTGTCGAGGCATATTCTTTTCCGTAATTTCCCAAAAACACCACTAAAGCAATCATACTTGCATATTCTACATTTTTTGCATGGAAAATTCAAATACTGAAAAAACTATGAGAAAAGCCTAATCCATTTTAAGTTTTTTAAGAAGATTGACTCTCAATGTCTGACATTCTTGATTATCAAGGCCAAGATCTTTTGCTTTTGCCAGATTCAGCATTGCCGCCGAATAATCATCCATGTGGAACAAAGACAACGCTTTTCTGTAATAGACATGAGCCTGATAACAGTTCAGTTCGAGAGATTTATCAAAAAATTCTAAAGCCTTTTGTTCCTCATTCATTACACTGTAGACAATGCCTATATAGTAATAAGAACGGAAATTTTTAGGATCATGTTCCACACTACTCTTAAAATCATTCAGGGCCGATTCAAATTCGCTCTTTGCAAAGAATGCCATTCCCCTATGTTTGTAGATTACAGCAAGAACAATATCGTTTGGAGCGGGCTCAGCATTGATAATCTTTGTATAGATCTCGATTGCCCTGTCAAGCTGACCACGGTTGTGTGCCTGAATCGCATCAAGAATCATATCATCGATTGTTCCCTGAACATAAGGTGAAACAGAGGCAATCGCACCAGCTGGTTGAACTGATTTTATGTCGTATTTTTCTTCAATCTTTTCGTCAGAAAGTTTATCCGCCATATCATAAAAAGAAAATCGCCTTTGATCCAGTTCCTTATTCAACTTGTTCTGATAGTCACGGATTTCCTGAAATATTATGTCAGCAAGACTAAGACTCGCATTCATTGAAGCAAGCTTTCTCTTTAACGGAAGATCAAACGGTGAGAACTCTGATTTATATACAAGTTCGTGTTCGACTTCTGCCCACGCATCTTGAAGGATTGTTCGAATCTGGAGTTCACAAACCAAACCTGCAGGCAGGATATTTTCATTCTTCAATTCATCAGGAATATTAATCAGTATATGTGTTGATTCATAGCCGAATTCACTGAATGTCCGATCGGCACCTTTCCTTTCAATTTCGACTATTTCAAAATTATCTACAATCTGCTTTTCTACAACAGACAAATCTTCCAAAAATGCACAGATTATTCTAATTCCAATCATATCCGTAAGTACAGGCAAATCCTGCTTACCAAGTGTCTCAGGTTTGATTCTGAGAAGTTTACGGTAATAACTGTTAAAGCCTTTTACTCTGGATTTAAAACTTGGGGCAGAATTGACTTTGAGCATATTTTTGAGCCGGTTTTCTATTTTAGTGACTGTATCCATCAGTTCCGGTTTATACCTGTCATAGGCATGAGAAAGCTCTTCTTTGTTAGGAATCAAAAAATCTTGCTGTAAACCCATGTACTAAATGTACAATGTTTTTTTTTAAAAAGCAAATTATTTCAGCGTACTTCAAATGAATAGGAAAAAGTTCTTTCGTTGCCGTTAATATCGAATATTTTTACCATTACGACAGTTTTTCCTTTATTCAGTACCACTGATGAAATCAAATGACGATTGCTGTCCGGGAAAATTTCTTCAAAGATGTAGTCATTTTTACTGTTCAAAGAAAGTCTGTTTGCCTTTAAATTGAGCATATCGTATCTAATGTTTTCAACTTCTTTTCCATTTACAAAAACCGTGACTCTAAACGGGAAATGCATATCGTTTTTGTCACAGTATAAATAATACATATCTGAAGGCAACAACTTTGCAAAAGACAAATCATAAAAAATACCGTTTTTACCTACTGCTACAACATTGCCAAGTGCAGGTAGCTGGATTCCTGAAGGTTTTGAAAACAAGATAAAAGGATTTATAAGCGTTTGTTGCATTGTGTCTGCAACCTGAAATTCCAAACCTGAATCCATCCCTTTCCAGCCGCTTTTGCCGCTTTTGCCAATTATTTCGTTTTCCAATACACTTGTCTGATACGTTTTTACAGAAATCGAATCCATGTTTCCGTATATGTTGAGAAGATTTTCTTCATTTACAATAATTACGGTATTTCCGAGCGGAGAATCAAACTGTCCAAGACTTTTTGACTCACCCGAAATGAAGATTAATTCTCCCGCATCTACTGTTTTTACGTTTTCCGGATTTGCATACACTACACCAGCTGACAGAGATGATTGTCTGGAACTGGCAAATTGTGTACGAAAAGCAGATAAGTCAGCAGAAGGCTGAGGCCAGTCTACTGCAAAAACAGACAAAACTAAAAATACCAATAAGAAATTTATAATAATCTTTTTCACAATTACTTCCTTATTTGTATGTTATTCGTATTTTTGACACGGTATCATCTTTTCCAAGGAAAAAGCCATCATCAACAGCTTTTATAAAGGCACTTTCCGCTGTAAAAGGCAAAGAGCCGACCGAGTATTCTGCATTCTCAAACAGATAAACTATCCAGTTATTGTCTTTTTCGGCCAGAACAAGAGTTATACCCAGCGCTTCAATTTCTTCAATCTGCCGAATTGTTTCTTCCATCGGAACAATAGATATTTTGAATTTTTTACAATCTGCAATTCCAAGTCCATCATGGCACTGAAAATAAACAACATTGCGTACTTTTCCGAATTTAACGACAACGGGCTGTCTTAAACTTCCATCCAGATACTCATGAAAGACAACTTTCTGCTGATTATTACCATATGAGGACAGAATAAAACGCTGTTTGTCTATTCCGCAAACACAGGCTGCCAGTTTTTGTTCACTGTTAATATCCACCCCTAGAATAATTTCTTTGGAACTTCCGCGTGGATAAAATGAAAACTTTTGTTTCCCGTAAGAATCAAGACAGGCTAGTTCTCCATCAGCAAAACCAATTATACATTCTGATTCTGAGCTGTTAAATGCAGTTATAGGCGCATAGTTTTCATAAACCCATTTTTCCCTGCCAAAATGCTCAAATTCCTTTACAGCATTTCCATTCGGCAAAAATACAAACAATCTGTCATTTTGAAAAAAAGGAAATCCGGCTGTTCCCAAAACCGTTTTTAAAGAACCGTCAATATTCTGTACAGAGACAGACTCAGAATCATTGTTATAAAAAGTCCACACAGAATCAGAGAGCGCGGCCTTGTAAGGATACTGTGCTACAAAAACGGGTTCGGCGTCTTCCGTCAAATAACCCGCATATTTTGCCAGTCTAAAACAGAATGTCGGTTTTTTGCCGGCATCCTTAAAAAAAGGCTGCTCGCCCACAAGTTCAGAAAGAACAATCGTTTTTTCCGGCTCAAAACACAATTCTTTTTTAAGCGGTTTTATCGCCAGAAGCATATATATCAGAATAATGAGAAACCCGAAAACAATGTATAAATTGATTTTTTTTCCTTCTTTCATACTGTTTTATGGTATAATATCAACAATGTTAGGTCAATGACAGATTAAAACAAAACTGCCTTAATCCAAAATATACAGGAGAAAACAATGGACATAAATCTTAAAGAATTATATGAACACGCACTAAAAGCCTCTGAAAACTCTTATTCACCATATTCAAAATTTCCGGTAGGAGCAGCAGTTCTGCTGCCTGATGGAAAAATAATTACCGGTGCCAACATAGAAAACCGCTCATACGGTCTTTCAAACTGTGCTGAACGCAGTGCAATCTTTACTGCTGCCAGTGCCGGTTACAGAAAACTTTTGGCTATTGCAATCGCAACTCCTGCATCCGATTATCCTGTAGGACCATGCGGTGCATGCCGTCAGGTTATCTCAGAATTTGCGGAAAAGGATGTTCCGGTCGTATTCGGCAATACTTGGGAAAACCGTGTAGAAACCACTGTTGAAGGTGTATATCCTTACGATTCTTTACACGAACTTGCAAAGTAGTATCCGCAATACTTGACATAAAACAGTAATAAATGCAAAATATTCTTAATTACAAAACATAAAAGGGAGATTCTCGTGGAAGACGATATCCTTACAATAGAAGAAGTAGCAAGATACCTTAGAGTTTCAGAAAGAACCGTTTATGACTGGGCTCAAAAAGGCGAAATTCCATCAGGAAAAATTGGTACAGTATGGCGCTTTAAAAAATCCGAGATTGAAAAATGGGTGAATGACCGTTTGTCATCTTCAGAAAAACCAGCCTTGCAGAATCAGCAGATTCAGGTAAAAAATATCCTTTCACCGGACAGAATCGTGTTCTTGAATCATTCTACAAAACATGATGCCCTGCTCGCTCTTGCTGACGTTTTAAGTACGGCACCGCAGATCAAGGCCACACAGGAACTGTCCGTCGAAATTCTTAAACGCGAAGAACTTATGTCAACTGCAATCGGAAGAGGAATCGCAATTCCTCACGTCCGCCTGTCGTCAGTTACAGACCTAGTTATGGCAGTTGGAATCAGCAAAGTCGACATTATAGACTTTCAGACCTTTGATGATACACCGGTCCGTCTGCTATTCATGATTGCAGCGGCTTACAATCAGCATACCTATTACCTGCAGACTCTTTCATATTTCAGCAATCGTCTGAAAAACCAGGAATTACGTGATGCTCTTCTGGAAGTAGAAACCCCGATGGACGCATACAAGCTTATTACAGATGGCAGCAATTAACAGTATCAAACAATAATAATGCCCAAAAATGGCACAAAAACACAAAAAAGGACTGTAATACACAGTCCTTTTTTATTTTTTTAATAACTATTTGTAAATCAGACATAAAAAAAGACCTCCGAAGAGGTCTTTTTTCAGTTATAACTAACTATTAATTAGCAGTTTTCGCTGAAGTATTTGATTGTGCGAACCATCTGTGATGTATAGCTGTTTTCGTTGTCGTACCAAGAAACAACCTGTACCTGGAATGTGTTGTCGTCAATCTTTGAAACCATTGTCTGTGTAGCATCAAAGAGTGAACCGAACTTCATACCGATAACA
>JAEEGL013220447.1_pt1 | contig 20679 bp, 16 predicted proteins | sample 9134231 | NCBI WGS metagenome assembly JAEEGL01 (sample SAMN16246548, study PRJNA631951) | gut metagenome | biome: gut microbiome; feature: rumen; material: fiber-attached | host: Bos | place: Iran: Karaj | collected 2018-10
GATCCTTGCTCCGCAGATGGCTCCCATCCAGTTTGAGTTTGTGGAATCGGTTTTCCATAAGCACGGCTATAAGCTCAAGCTGTTAAAGCAGGCTACCCGTGAAGATATCGAATGCGGTCTTAAGTATGTTAATAACGACGCATGTTTCCCGACTCTTATCGTTGTCGGTCAGATGATCAATGCGATATTAAAGGGTGATATCGATCCTGATAACACGACGCTCGCTATAACTCAGACAGGCGGAGGATGCCGTGCCACAAACTACGTCGCTTTCTTAAGAAAAGCGCTTAAGGAGGCAGGCTATCCCCAGATCCCCGTCATTACTATCTCCGCCCAGAGATTCGAAAAGAATGAGGGCTTCGAATATACTGTCTCGTTCCTGCTCGATGCGATCAAGGCATTGTGTGCCGGTGACATGGTATCTACTCTGCTCTTAAGGGTCAGACCTTACGAGAAGGTTCCGGGATCAGCAAATGCCCTTTATTCCTACATCAACAGGATCGGAAGAAAACTATTCAATCCCAAGCTCTTGAACCATGAGCTTACCGAAGGATATGACATCATGATGCCCAACAGCTATTTCTCCAAGAGCATCGAGGAGAAGAAGGCTATCAGGGAATGTCTTGCGCAGATAGGAGTCGATTTTGATAATCCTCCTGTCATTACTAAGTACAAGGAATTCGTTAAGTTCGCAGTGTCGAAGTTCGATGCTCTGCCGCTTGCGGATATTCCCAGAAAGCCGAGAGTCGGACTTGTCGGCGAGATTCTCGTTAAGTTTCAGCCTGACGCTAACAACAACGCTATAGACGTTATCGAAGCCGAAGGCTGCGAAGCCGTTTTGCCCGGCGTTCTGGATTTCTTCCTTTACTGTGCGTATAACCCGCTCTGGCAGTCCCAGAACCTCGGAAAGAGCAAGAAGACAGGTTATCTCATGAAGACCGCTATCAGATTCCTTGAGTCTCTTAGAAAGCCTATAAACAAAGAATTCGCAAAGACGAACGGCAAGTTTATGTTGACCGAAAGGATCCAGGAACTTGCTGAGAAGTCTTCCACTGTATTAAGCTGCGGCAATTCCTGCGGTGAGGGATGGTTCCTTACGGCCGAGATGATCGAGCTCATACAGGACGGCGTTCCCAATATCATATGCGCACAGCCTTTTGCTTGTCTTCCTAACCATGTAACAGGCAAGGGCATGATAAAGGAATTGAGAAGACAGTATCCTACTTCGAATATCGTTCCGATCGACTACGATCCGGGTGCTTCCGAAGCTAACCAGCTCAACAGGATCAAGCTCATGATCAGCACCGCCCGCGCAGTCAGGGAGCAGGAGATTGAAGAGGAAAAGAAGAAAGCAACAGAGGTCTCCTGATGAGCACACTCCTTTTGGTTGACGGCAATTCAATAATCAACAGAGCATACTATGCCGTTATCGGCAGAGCTCCCATGACAGCGCCCGACGGTACTCCGACCGGCGCCGTAAACGGGTTCTTCAATTCCGTTCTCGGAGTCATGAAGGAGTATGAACCGGATCATATGTGTGTTCTTTTCGACAGGAGAGAGCCTACATTCAGACATAAGATGAGCGCTGAATACAAGGCTAACCGCAAGGGAATGCCCGATGATATGGCAGCACAGATGCCGGTTGTAAAGAACCTTCTTGATCTTTACGGCATAAAACGCATGGAACTTGCGGGATACGAGGCTGACGATCTTATCGGAACCCTCTCAAAACAGGGCGAAGAGCTCGGAATGAATGTCTATATATTCAGTGGTGACCATGATGATTTCCAGCTTATATCAGATAAAGTTTCCGTTATCATGCCCCAGTCCGGCAAAGGAAAGGAACCCCGTATCCTCTTTGACCGGAAGATGTTCGAAGACACATACGGAGTAAAGCCTGAGGTCTTTGTTCAGGTTAAGGCTCTTATGGGTGATAACTCCGATAATATCAAAGGCGTCGAAAAGGTAGGCGAGAAGACCGCGTTTAAGCTTATAGCCGATTACGGTTCCTGTGACGGCGTCTACGAGAATGCTGATAAGTTATCGCCTGCGTTGAGTGAACGCATCAAGGCTTCAAGAGAATTGCTCGATATGAACATAAAACTTTGTACGATAGACCGCGAAAGCCCTGTTGAATTCAGTGCTTCCGATGCTGTTTATCCGTCTGAGACAAGGGATCTTTCTGCCATGTCCGGAGCACTTAACCGCCTTGCGTTAAGATCACTTCTTAAAAAGCTCGATCTTGAGAATGTTAAGCCTTCGGGTTTTGAACCTGCTGAAGATGTGGATGAATTCTTAAGCGGAATATCGTCTGAAGTACAGGAAGCGTTAAAGAAGGGGATAAGCATCAAATATGAGATCCCGTCTTCCATTGATCCGGATAACCTTAATACCGGTATAGATTTTGCGGATATTCCGTCAGGAAACAAAGTCGTTGTTTTCGACTGGAAGAGCAAGACATGCTATGTGATAAGTCCTGAGGAATTTGATTCGCTGACATCAGGCGTGGAGATATTCCCTGTAGCCTACGGATATAAGGACAGGTCTAAGCTGATCAGGAATCCGTTAGCTTCCGTAAGATCTGTTTTCGATTGTGAGATCGCAGGTTATGTTCTTAATATCCTTTCTGGTAAATCCGATCTGCAAAGGCTTTATGAGAGTGTGATCAGATCCGCTTATCCTGTTGAGGAGAAGAAGGCTGATTATCAGCAGTTGTCTATCTTTGATGCTCCCGTTGAAGATGACGGTTCTTCGAAGATAGTTGAGATCGCTGAAAAACTTCTTACTGTTATGGGTATCGCGAAAGTCATTTCGAGAGACATCGAAAAGGATAATGATCTTAAGAGTCTTCTCTATGATATAGAATTCCCGCTTGTTATCACGCTCGATAAGATCGAAAGAAACGGTATGCATGTATCGGGTGAAAGACTTGCCGAGCTCCACAGTGAGTATACAAAGCGTCTTGAAGATATCGGCGCAAGGGTTTTTGATATCTGCGGAAAAGAATTCAATATCTTATCGCCCAAGCAGCTGGGTGAAGTCTTATACGGAGAGAAATATCTTGGACTCCCTTCAGGAAAGAAGGGCAAGAGCGGAGAATATTCCACAGGCATTGAAGAGCTTAACAGGTTAAGACATATGTCTCCCGCTATCGATCACATAATCAAGTACCGTGAATTATCCAAGCTCGATTCGACATATGCGGTCGGTCTGGCACGCGCGATCGGGAGCGATTCACGCATCCATACAACATTTACTCAGGCAATGACCAACACGGGAAGACTGTCGTCTACCGAGCCTAACCTTCAGAATATTCCGGTAAGGACTGATGAAGGTTCACGTCTCCGTGAAGCATTTACTGCAGAGGAAGGAAAGATACTTGTTGACGCGGACTATTCACAGATAGAGCTGCGTCTGCTTGCCGCATTGAGCGGTGATGAGGTAATGTGTTCGGCATTCCGTGAAGGAGAGGATATCCATAAGAGAACAGCGGCTAAGGTTTTTGGTGTTTCCGAGGAAATGGTGACACACAAGATGCGTGCAACAGCGAAAACTGTTAACTTCAGTATTATCTACGGAATATCCGATTACGGTCTGGCGCAGGATCTCGGCATCGGATACAAAGAGGCAGCTGAACTCATCAAAGAGTACGGAAACCAGTTCCCCGGAGTTACTTCATACCTTGAAAGCCTTAAGAGGACCGGTGAGGAAAAAGGCTATGCCGTAACGATGTACGGCAGAAAGCGTATCCTGAACGAACTGAAGAGCCAGAACAGGAATGTAAAGAATTTCGGTTACAGGGTTGCGATGAACACTCCTATTCAGGGAACAGCTGCGGATATTATCAAGATAGCAATGAACCGTGTCAGCAAAGCTTTGGCTGAGCACCTTCCTTCGGCAAGACTTGTAATGCAGGTTCACGATGAACTTATCTGCGAATGTGATGTAAAGGATAAGGACCTTTGCGCATCAATTCTCAAGAATGAGATGGAAGCTGCGGCAAAATTGAGCGTGCCTCTTCTTGCAGAGGTGGGATTCGGAAAGGACTGGCTGGAAGCAAAATAATGTTTGTACTGGGAATAACAGGAGGAATAGGAAGCGGCAAGAGTACTGTCAGCGGTATCCTTGCGGAAAAAGGTCTTACGGTGCTTGATGCTGATGAGATATCAAGAGCTGTTACGGCTCCGGGCGGAAGGGCAATGCCCGAGATCGCCGCGACATTCGGCAATAAAGTGGTAACCGCAAGCGGCGCGCTTAACAGACGAGTTATGTCTGATATCGCTTTCAGTGACAAGAAGAAGCTTGATGACCTGAGCACGATCATACACAGACATGTTTTCGAGCAGATAGATGAGACACTGGCAAAGGAAAAGGAGAAGGGTTCTAAGTGTGTCGTTCTCGATGTGCCGATCCCCGTAAACAAGTTCCGTGAGCTCTGTGACCAGATCTGGGTCATAACATGTGACAAGGATGTCCGTCTTGCCAGGCTCCAGAAGCGGGGCATGGATAAGGATGAGGCTGAAAGAAGGATCGCTGTCCAGATGACTGATGACGAATACTGTGAGCTTGGCGACCATTCGATCGATAATTCATGGGATTTGGAGGACCTCAAGGATAAAGTGGAAGTTCTTATCCGCGAACAGCTCCACGAAAGAGGTATCAGGATATGAACATTTCCGCGGTAATAACAGCTTCGGCTTTTGCTTTACTGTCTTTGGCGATCCTTATCTATCTCTTTATTGGCAAGAGTCAGTTCTGCACCGGAAAATATAAAGCTTTTTACCGTGCCTGCTGCGGCGTTTATGTGTCCGGAGCACTTCTTGTGCTTTTATTCACGCTTATCATGAAAGGCCTTCCCGTAACCTTTGTGGTAATTTCAGATATTACGGTTCTCTGTGTTTTTATTTTTACTGCCGGTTTGATCTTCTTTTTAACAAAGTCGATGATTGAAGCAGCTGAGAAAGCAGCATCAAAGAATGAAGAAGACGGAAAAAAAGACAGTTAAAAAGCGTTCCAGGATATTTCTGAAGTTATTCCTGGTCTTTGCTCTATTGTTCTTCCTGGGAGTGCTGATACTTCAGATACTGAATAATCATGTCGAAAACAGCACGGCTTCGGACCTTTATTCTCTTGACAGCTTTACCGCCGGTGATGTCTCAAAAGAACACTATGACGCGGTTATCGTATTGGGGTGTGCAGTATGGAATGATACGGCAAGTCCAATGCTCGCTGACCGCCTGAGGACAGCAGCTATGGTATATCAGACGGGTTGCGCGGATTATATCCTTGTAAGCGGTGACAGTGAAGAACCCGGGAAATACGATGAGACCGGAGTAATGAAAGAATTCCTTGTCAGACAGGGAATAGATCCCGCTTCTGTCGTTTGTGATCCTCTTGGTCTTTCTACTTATGAGACTATGCTAAGAGCGGTCAGGATCTTTGACATTAAGACAGCTGTTGTTGTTACGACCGGTTTCCATTGCGCAAGATCAGTATATGACAGCCACATGTTCGGTATAGAATCAGTTGGTGTTGAGGCTGTCAATTCGGGTTATATTATCAGAGAGTATAATTATCAGAGAGAGTTCATAGCCCGCGGAAAAGATTATATCTTTACGCTGATCAAGCCGGGATATTAAGGCTTTGAGGATTCGAAATGGATTTGCAGAATAAAAGGTTACCATCTTATATAGGCGGATTTTTCGCGATCATTACCGGAATTTTCCTGATACTGTTTCCGGAGATCTCTTCAGGAGTGATCGGGATCCTGTTCGGAGTGGTGCTTTTTGTTGCGGGATTATCAGAAGTTATCGGATATGTCATTTCGATAAAGCAGTTCAGGGAAGAGAATTACGGAAAAGCCGCAGGCGCGGAGATCGTGCTTGTTTATTCGGTCATCATTATGGCGCTGGGAGTTTTCTTTATCCTTAAGCCTGATATCGTATTGCAGCTCCTGGCAACAATAGTCGGTATATTCTTCCTTATCGACGGTATAGTAAAACTGAGGCAGGAGATCTTTTTATTCAAAAAGAATATGTACAGTCTTGTGCTTCTTGGACTGGCAATCGCATTGATAGTTGCAGGAATAGCTTTTCTTATCGATCCGTTCAACGGAACACGCAATACTATCGTTTTTGCGGGAATCTCGTTTATCGTGAGCGGTATAGAGACCTGTTTCTTAAGTGTTGTAAAAAGAACTGATAATAAAAAGACCCGCAAAAACTGATGCGGGCCTTTTGAGTTATTCTTGTGTTGATTATCAGACGTTGAATCTGAATACAACGACGTCTCCGTCTTTCATGACATATTCCTTGCCTTCGGATCTTACAAGACCTTTTTCCTTGGCAGCATTGTATGTTCCGTTGGCGATAAGGTCATCATAAGCAACGACTTCAGCACGGATAAATCCTCTTTCAAAATCCGAGTGGATCTTTCCTGCAGCCTGGGGAGCCTTCGTTCCTTTCCTGATCGTCCAGGCACGGACTTCCTTGGGCCCTGCGGTAAGGAAAGAGATAAGTCCGAGAAGTGTATAGGATGCATTGATCATCTTATCAAGACCTGCGCTCTCTATGCCGAGATCTTCGAGGAAAAGCTCACGGTCTTCAGGAGAGAGTTCGCCCAGTTCCTCTTCGATCTTAGCGGAGATAACGACAACTCCGGAACCTTCTTTGTCGGCGATATCCTTAACGGTCTTAACGTAGGGGATATCATCACCGTTTTTGATATCTGATTCGGCGATGTTCGCACAGTAGAGTACGGGCTTCATTGAGATGAGCTGGAGATCTTTTGTATATTCCTGCTCATCTTCCTCGAAAGAAAGAGTTCTTGCTGACTTTCCTTCTGCGAGACATTCATAGATCTTCTCATATACGGCGAGTTCCTTCGCAAATGCTTTGTCTCCGCCTTTCATCATCTTCTTTGTGCGGTCGATGCGCTTTTCCATGATCTCAAGATCGGAAAGGATAAGCTCGACATCGATCGTGGCGATATCGCCGGCGGGATCAGCGTGTCCGTTAACATGGATGACATCAGGATCGTCAAAGCATCTGACCACATGAACGATAGCGTCGCACTCTCTGATGTTTGAAAGAAATTTATTGCCGAGACCTTCACCCTTGGATGCGCCCGCAACAAGACCTGCGATATCAACGAATTCAACTACAGCGGGAGTGTATTTCTCAGGATTGTAGATCTCAGCGAGTTTATCCAGTCTCTTATCCGGAACGGATACAACGCCGACGTTGGGTTCTATTGTGCAGAACGGATAGTTTGCGGCTTCTGCTCCGGCTCTTGTGATCGCATTGAAAAGTGTGCTCTTGCCGACATTGGGAAGTCCTACGATACCAAGCTTCATATATGTACCTCTTTAACTTAATTTGCCCCATAATTTTAGCACATTCAGATCATAATACTTTGTCGGTTCTTTGTCGGTTTTTGTTAAGGGATTGCCGGTTTGTTTGTAGGTTTTTGTAATTTTCTTGTCGCTGCTTAGGGCTTTTGCCGCAAAACTTGTCGGAATTCTTCAGAGATTCCTGCGATACTTTTGTACTGATAATCGTTTTCGAAAAAGCGTATCCTCCGTGTAAAAGGAGGAATCATCCATGGCATCAAAACCTAATGTGGCAAGACTTTATTCCTGCTTTGCTTCCGGTACGGATTCGACAGTCGCACTGATCGAAGTGTCCATAGCTCCCGGTATTCCGACTTTTTCGGTTATAGGATTTTGCGATTCATCTATAAAGGAAGCCCGGGGACGGCTTATATCTGCATTCAAATCGACAGGATTTAATATGCCGAAAGGACATATAACGATAGGCATAAGTCCTGCATATATGCGGAAGACCGGCTCGGGATTCGATCTTCCGATGGCACTGGGTATACTTTTCGCTTCAGGGCAGCTGTATCTGCCTCCCGATGCAAGGATATATGCGGAAGGAGAGCTAACGCTGGGAGGCGAACTCAAGGGAACGCCGGGTTCATGCATAAGGCTTAAAACTGTCAGGGATATGATATTTGACTATAAGATCATACCTCAGGGGGAATCCTGCAGTGCAGGGCTTGCAGGATTTACGGGACAGGGAATATCGGGCCTTTCCGAACTCAGTGATATCTTTGACGGAAACAGGTATATGGAATCAGCGTTTATTTCTGAAGCAGTCAGTCCGGCAGAAGATCATCTGGATATATCGATGCTGAAGGGGCAGGAGAAGACAAAGCGGGCACTTCTGATCAGCGCATGCGGTTTCCATAATATATTGCTGACAGGAAGCCCCGGGAGCGGGAAGACTATGGCGGGAAAGATCCTTTCTGGACTTTTGCCGAAGCTTAGCCGTGATGAGATGGCCGATGTTTATGCTCTGAATGAACTGGTACAGGGTGAATCTTCCCTATTAAGCTGCGAGCGGCCTGTCAGAATGGTCGGTCCCAATATTACGGTCGGTAAACTGATCGGAAACGCTCTTACTCTTTCGCCCGGAGAGATGGCGCTTGCCAACCACGGGATCCTGTTTGCGGATGAATTGCCTTTGTTCAAGACAGAAGTGCTTGATTTTCTGAGAAAACCATTAGAGGAACGGAAAGTTCATCTGATGAAGCGTGGTAATCTCTACTCATTTGATTCGGATTTTATCTTCCTTGGTACCGGTAATCCGTGCAGATGCGGGATGCTGTATGAAAAAGATAACAAGTGCAGATGTTCGGCGGGAGATATAAGACGGTATATGTCCAGGATCAGCGGACCTTTTCTTGAAAGGATCGATATTTTCAGCGAGATGAGATCCATATCCGGAGAGGATATGGCGTGTATCTATATCGGTGACGCAGGAGCGGAAAGTCCTGAATACCGGAAGACAGTCGAACGGTGCTGGCAGATCGCTCACGAAAGATACGGAGGAAATTACCTGAACGGAACTTTTCCTGAAGGAGATATCCGGGATTCAATGCGGATACCTGAGAAAGTTGTCAGGTATGCTTCCGAACTGTCCGATAAGGGCTTTTTCTCTGCGCGCGGATTTACAAGAATATTAAGGGTCGCAAGAACTATTGCGGATATAAACGAATCAGCCGATATATCTGAAGATGATGTGTCCGAAGCTATTCAGTACCGTATGAGGAATCTGTAGGAGGCTAAGCTATGGAAATACTTACTGACAGGGATAAGGATTTCTTTTATTCTGCCATGATGCTGAATACAAAGATCAATTTCAGGACTCTGAAAGAATTATCTGATCTTAAGCTGATAAAAAATTACAGGGATCTTTCCGATAAAGATCTGTTATACAGGATAGTCAGGAAGGAATCCGGACTGAAGCCGGATACGGTCTCAAAGGTCAACGGACTGCTTGAATCCTATGGTGATATTGAAAAGCATGTGAAGAATTATAAAAAGATAGCTGATGCAAACCGTATCGAAGTCGTATCCTGCCTGGATGAGTACTATCCGTATAACTGGAAAAAACTCAGCGGAATGCCACAGGTATTCTATATTAGAGGCAATTACCGTGTCATCGAAAATATGACTTTATCCGGTTCCGTCGCTGTTGTAGGTTCAAGGAATCCCAGCAGATATGCGCTATATGCAACGGATCAGATGTGCCGTGAACTTGGCTGTAAGGGAATTGCCGTTGTATCCGGCATGGCATACGGGATCGACCGTCAGGCCCATATATCATCTGTTAAGACCAAAGGCGGAACGATAGCCGTTCTTGCCGGAGGTGTTGATAATATATATCCGGCTTCTAATAAGGATATTTATGATCTTATCTGTTCAAACGGCCTGGTCATATCGGAAATGCCGCCCGGCCAGCAGCCGTTAAGACAATATTTCCCGTCGCGGAACAGACTGATAGCGGGACTTTCAGACTGTACGCTGATCATGGAGGCCGGGACCGTATCCGGTACACTTCATACTGCTTCTTTCGCTGCATCCCAGGGCAAAGAGGTTTTCGTACTGCCGAATAATATCTATTATAAGAATTCCTGGGGAGGACTGAAGCTTTTGGAGGACGGCGGCAATGTGCTGTTAAATTCTGAAAGTGTTATCGACAGTGTTGCTCGGGCGGTCATGTATAAGCGGCTGGATCTTGGATGTTCCGGAGAGCTTTATTACAGAGATATCGCGAAAGAAGATTTCGGAGAAGAAATAAACGTCGATGTTCTGAGGGAACTGGCAAAAGCAAAGCCGGAAGAACTTACAGATGATAACTGGAAGGAGATAATCAAAGATTCACTGACATTAAAGCCTTTATGTGCGGATGAGCTCTGCCGTATAACAATGCTGCCGTTTTATAAAGTGTCAAAGTTATTGACAGAACTTGAACTTAATGGGACAGTATGTCAGGAACAGGGGAAGTACTCGTTGACATTTGTATAATGATGATATATTTTTAATTAAAAATATAGAGGGGTACTCCATGGGTAAAAAATTAGTTATCGTAGAGTCGCCTGCCAAGTCTAAGACTATCGGAAGATATCTTGGCAGCGATTATATCATCTCGGCTTCATTAGGTCATATCAGGGATCTTCCTTCAGGCAACCTCGGTGTTGACGTTAAGAATAATTACAAGCCTTTATATATCACCATGAAAGGAAAGGAGAAGGTTGTAAGAGATCTTAAGCTCATGGCTGCCGATGCCGAAGAGATTTTACTCGCAACCGACCCTGACCGCGAGGGTGAAGCTATTGCGTGGCATCTTGCCAAAGTCCTGAAGATCGACCCGGATTCCAAATGCAGGATCACGTTTAACGAGATCACAAAGACTGCGGTCCAGGAAGCAATCAAGAATCCCAGGACTATTAATATGAATCTTGCCAATGCGCAGCAGGCTAGAAGGATCCTTGACAGACTTGTCGGCTACGAACTTAGCCCGCTTCTCTGGAAAAAGATCCGCAAGGGGCTTTCAGCAGGAAGAGTCCAGTCAGTGGCAACCAAGATCGTAATGGATCGTGACGCGGAAATAGATGCCTTTAAGCCTGAGGAATACTGGCTTATCAAGGCTCTTGTCACACCCGGAAATAACAGTGACAAGTTCCTTCTCGGATACTACGGTGTTGTTGACAGCGACGGTAAGATCAGGAAAGATGATCTAAAGTGTCTTGAAGATGCTCAGGTCGTTCTTGATGCTGTGGGTAATGGTCCATTGGTTGTTGATTCTATCAAGAAAGGCAAGAAAGACCGCAATCCGTATCCGCCGTTCACGACTTCCACGTTACAGCAGGAAGCATCCAGAAGACTTGGATTCTCATCAAAGAAGACTATGTCTATCGCTCAGCAGCTTTATGAAGGTGTTGAGATCGCGGGAGCAGGCCAGACGGCTTTGGTTTCCTATATCAGAACAGACTCTGTACGTATTTCCGAAGAGGCTGTTGCTGCCGCAAAGGATATCATCAAGGCGCGTTTCGGTTCCGAATACTGCGCTCCTTATAAGAGAGAATATAAGAATAAGAATTCCGCTCAGGACGCTCACGAAGCCATAAGACCCACGCATTTTGATCTTGATCCCAGAGAGATAAAGTCTTCTCTTACGAATGATCAGTATAAGCTCTACCAGCTTATCTGGGACAGATTCCTCGCAACTCAGATGGCTTCATGCAAACTCGATACAGTCACTTGCCAGGCTTCATGCAACGGCAGAGTTTTCAGAGCAGTCGGCGAGACCGTAACATTTAAAGGATTCCTTGTCCTTTACGATGATATTGCCGAGGATACGAACAAGTCTGATGACCAGGACGGCAAGGCTGCCATTCCGCCTCTTGAAGACGGCATGAAGCTTGAACTGCTTGATCTCAAGTCATTACAGAAATTCACTCTGCCGCCTCCGCATTACACGGAAGCCACTTTGATCAAGGCACTTGAAGAATACGGTATCGGCAGACCTTCAACATATGCACCCACTATCTCGACAATACTTGACCGCAAGTATATTGAGAAGAACGGCAAACTGCTCCAGATAACCGATCTCGGAAAGATCGTTACAAATATGCTTTCTGAGAATTTCAGTGAGATTGTCGATCTTTCATTTACTGCGGATATGGAGACAAAGCTCGATGAAGTCGAGGAAGGCAAAGAGGAGTGGGAGCATGTCCTTGATGTGTTCTATCCTGAATTCAATAATCAGGTTAAGGCAGCCCAGGAATCTATTGACAAGATAACATTTGAACCTGAAAAGACAGGTGAGATGTGCCCCCAGTGCGGAAGCGAGCTTATCTATAAGGAAGGAAGATATGGCAAGTTTATTGCATGCTCCAACTTCCCCGAATGCAATTACACCAAGAATATCGTTGTATATGCCAAGGGCAAATGCCCCAAGTGCGGTTCCGGACTTCTCGTACATAAATCCAAGAAATACAGGAACAAGTCTTTCTATACATGCGATAAACAGGGCAGCAATCCTGACTGTGATTTCATTTCATGGGATCTTCCGATTGATGATAAAGTCTGCCCCGAATGCGGTTCTTACATGGTTTTGAAGCATTTCGGCAAAAAGGCTTATCCCAGGTGCTCCAACAAGGATTGTGTAACCAATATCAGGAAGAGCAGAAAATCATCTGACAGCAAGAAGAATGACGATGAAGAATGATCCTGAGGTAATAATAATCGGTGCGGGACTCGCAGGTTCTGAAGCTGCGAATATCTGTGCGCGTGCGGGAGTTCATGTAAAGCTTTATGAGATGAAGCCTGTAAAGTTCAGTCCTGCGCACCATTCCGGGAATTTTGCGGAACTTGTCTGCAGTAATTCCTTAAGAGCCGCTGCAAGAGAGAATGCCATAGGCCTTTTGAAAGAAGAGTTAAGGCGTCTCGGTTCTTTGATAATGGAATCAGCGGATAAGGCTAGTATCCCTGCCGGCGGCGCATTGGCAGTTGACAGGGACGAATTCTCAGGATATATTACCGAATCCATTAAGAACAACCCGCTGATCGAAGTCATTCCTGGTGAGGTTAAGAAGATTCCGGAAGAGGGTATTGTTATCGTTGCGACCGGACCTCTTACTGAAGGCGATCTTTATGAGGATATCTTAAGAGTAACCGGTGATACATCAGGTCTTCATTTCTTTGACAGTGCAGCGCCTATCGTTACAGGCGATTCCATTGATATGACCAAGGCCTTCAGGGCTTCAAGGTACGGAAAGGGCGGAGATGATTATATCAACTGTCCTATGACCAAAGAGGAATATCTCGCATTCAGGGAAGCACTTGTTAATGCCGAGAGGGCTGAAGTCAAGAACTTTGACAGGGAGATAGTTTTCGAGGGCTGTATGCCTATTGAGGTTATGGCTCAAAGGGGCGTCGATACGATGAGATTCGGTCCGCTTAAAGGCGTCGGTCTTATAGATCCCGCCACAGGCAAGGAGCCTTATGCTAACCTTCAGCTCAGGCAGGACGACCGTGCAAAGACGATGTATAACCTTGTCGGATTCCAGACCAGGCTCAAATGGCCTGAACAGAAGAGGGTGTTCGGCATGATCCCCGGACTTGAGAATGCGGAATATACCAGATACGGCGTAATGCACCGCAACACTTTCCTTAATTCCCCATTGTATCTGAGTTCGCACTATAATCTGAGGGAAAAACAGGATATCTTCTTTGCAGGACAGATCACCGGTGTTGAGGGTTATATCGAATCGACCGCATCTGGATTTGTCGCAGGTTTTTATGCGGCGCAGAGAGCTCTCGGGATCGAACCTTCATATGAGCCCGATCCCTGCACCGTTATAGGTTCAATGGCTTTGTATGTTTCCGATCCGAATATCAGGAAATTCCAGCCGATGAATGCCAATTTCGGAATAGTAAGTCCTATTGAAGGAAGGTTCAGAGGCAAGACGGGCAAGAAGGATAAGAATAACGCTATTGCAGACAGAAGCCTTGAACACCTTAAGGCTTTTGAGGATTCTGTAGCCGCTCTTACATCCAAGTGATCTTAAGTTATGGTTCACGGCAGACAGGGTATTGATTCTGAAGATTCAGTAAAAGACAGGGGACCGGTTGCGCGGTTCTTTATATCCGGATGGACTAATATCGTAAGGATGATGGCATCAAACGCTTTGTTTGTCATATTCAATATTCCCGCGATAATTCTTGCCGGCTTTATTTCCATGTTGTTTGTGCCATGGATCGCGCCTTCTTTTATTGATGTCTCGTCATATATTGACCCAGTTACCGGTGATGAAGCCGTGCTGGAACTGTATTTTCTGCTTGCGATATTTGGAGTGAATTTCCTTCTTTCAAGCACGCTTATTTGTATCGGGCCTTTTCAGGCAGGCTTTGTGCAAGTCTATAAAGATATCAGAAATGACACTTCTGTCTCTTTTTTCTCGAGCTTTAAGACAGGTTTGAAAACAAATTGGAAGAAGGGGCTTGCCGCAATGATCATTGGTCTCGTCATTACGCCGGTACTGCTCCTGGCTTCAGGGTTTTATCTGAATTTCAGGTCAACGGTCGGAACTGTTATCGGAATGGTCTTTATTGTTTTGATATTTGCCTTTGTTCTGGTTCAGAATTTTGTATATGTTTTGATGGTTTCCACGGATCTGAAGCTTTGGAAGATCTATAAGAATGCAATTATTTTTGTTCTGATTAAAGCGGGACCGTGTCTCGGAGCTTTTCTTGTAGTTTTTCTATTCTATTTTGTTATCCCGTTCTATTTGCTGATGTCGGCATCTTATCTTACGCTCGGAATATTCATTTTCCTCTATTCATTCATAGTTGTCTCCTGGGTCCAGTACTTCATGACGTGTTTTACCGGTCGTCTGATAGACAGATATGTGGCATCAGATAAGAATGCTGACTGACAACGCCTGTAAGAAATTATGATAATTCCTCATTTTATGAGTTAGAATTATAGTTAAGCGAAAAAGAAACACATAAACTTCATACTGTTCCGGAAGAGAAAAGCAATGTTCGATTACAGCATTCTGCCTGATGATACTGTGCGTGCAATCATAGTTGCACTTGTATTGTTTGCTGTTTCTTTTGTTTTCTTTATCATTGTCGCTCTTTATACACTGATCAAATACACGCTTTATTCCAACAAGCATAAGGGAAAGCTTAAGCTCGTGTGCGATGTCGCGTATTTCCACGAGAAGGGAAAACGTGATAACCAGGAGGATTCACTCTATATTTCACCGATGGATAAGGTGGATGAGACCGGATTCGTCGCAGCATGTTCCGACGGAATGGGAGGCCTTCTTAACGGAGAGGTAGTCTCCAAATATGTTACCGACTCCCTCGGTGAGAATTATCCCTATAAATTTGATGCTCAGGCCGATAATGCGAAGATCATTTCCGGTATTTCAGACAGGATCTACGAGGAATATCATCTGGGTGCCGGAGCGACTTTGGTTATGGTTCATATTTTCGATGATTACATGAACTTCTACAGCCTGGGTGACAGCAACATCATTCTGATCCGAAATAACCGTGCCACGCTTCTGAATTATAAACAGAATTATGTAACGCTTATGATCAGAAAGCTTGCAGAGGGAGGTCTTGATACTTCTGACGCATATAAAGATACCAGAGCCAAGGGCCTTATTGATTTTGTAGGCAATCTGAAATGCAATGTGCTTACGACATCCAGACCTCTGAGGCTTATCGAAAATGATATCATTATCGTCAGTTCAGACGGTGTTACCGATTCAATGCCTTTGAACAGGATCGTGAATCATATCCATCTTGATCAGAATGCTGCCGGTATTGCCAGGACTATCAAGTACGGCGTTAAATCCAGAAAGAATCCGAGGCAGGACAACTATTCGGCAGTCGTTATCAAGATGAAGAGGAGTTTCGTTTGATCGAGTATTATACATTTAAACACAGGGGCGCTGCCGATGAGTATAAGGATGAGGTCTTTTTGAGGCTCGTTCCTAACCTTACCGTCGCTGTTTTCAACGGAAGCAAGCTTGATTCCCCCAAGAGCCAGTCATTGCTGTTCTCCGAGATTCTAAGCAGTGAAGAAGGGCGCAACGGTATCGATTATCTTAACCGGACCTTTGAAGAATGTCTTGATAAAGATTCAGAATATCTGATACTCCGTGTTGAACAGAAGGGGATCGAGAGCATTAGAAAAGGTGATGTCCGTGCGAAGATTGTAAGGCATGGACAGATCAGTCTGCTTCCGAATGGTTATTTCGGACTGTCTTCTGACGACAGGATAATATGCGCAACTGATAATTTCTTTAAATTCCTGACCGACGAAGGGATCCTCGCCGATGCCCTTGTCGCAGAATCATGCAACGACTGGATGGATATGATGGTACGCCGTATTTCGGATCAGTCACAGCTTAAGTGCGGTAATCTTTCTGCGGTAACATTGAAGCTGAACAGATAGTCATCAGCCTAAACGCTCGTAGAATTCCTTCCTGAAATCGCCCAGTCTGTCTTCGGCGATAGCCTGACGGATCCTTTCCATGAGCATTAACAGGAAATAGATGTTGTGGTAAGTGCAGAGTCTTAATCCGAACATCTCATTGGCTTTGATAAGATGCCTTACATATGCGGCAGAGAAGTTCGTGCAGGCATAACAGTCACAGTCAGGATCCATAGGTCCGAAGTCTTCCGCAAACTTCTTGTCTCTTATGATCTTCTTGCCGTAATCAGTAAGGATTGTGCCGTGACGGCCCATTCTGGTGGGAAGGACGCAGTCGAACATATCGACGCCTCTGCAAGCTCCTTCTATAAGATAATCCGGAGTTCCGACACCCATCAGGTAACGGGGCTTGTCTTCAGGCATAAGCGGAACTGTGCAGTCGATCATGTCCAGGAATAGATTTTTAGGTTCACCTACTGAGATCCCTCCGATAGCAAATCCGGGAAGGTCAAAAGACGTAATTGCGTCAGCGCTTTTCTTGCGGAGATCCGGATACATTGAGCCCTGTATAATACCGAAAAGAGCCTGTTCTTCAGGTCTTTTGTGTGCTTCGATGCAGCGCTCGAGCCATCTTGTAGTCTTGGCCTGTGACCTGTCGGCATAGGCGTGATCGCAAGGGTAGGGGCAGCACTCATCGAAAGCCATGATTATGTCCGCGCCAAGGTCATTCTGAACATGCATAGATATCTCGGGAGTTAAGAATAACTTCCTTCCGTCAATATGTGAGCTGAACTTAACGCCGTCTTCTTTGACATCCTTTGGTTTAGCGAGTGAGAATACCTGAAATCCGCCGCTGTCGGTAAGTATAGCTCCTTTCCAGTTCATGAATTTGTGAAGACCGCCGGCTTTGGCAACGATGTCGCTTCCGGGTCTGAGCCATAAATGATATGTGTTAGACAGCATTATGCCCGCACCCATTCCGTATACTTCCTCCGGGCTCATGCCTTTGACGGAAGCCTGTGTTCCGACCGGCATAAAAGCAGGGGTCATAAAAGTCCCGTGGGGAGTATGAACCTTACCGAGTCTTGCTCCGGTCTGGGCGCAAGTATGAATGTGTTCGTACCATACGGGATGATCTGACATATCAATTCTCCAAATCTGTTATGAACATTGCGTCACCGAATGAGAAGAACCTGTATTCCTCCTCGACGGCGTGTTTATATGCGTTAAGGACATTCTCTCTTCCTGCCAGAGCTGATACAAGCATAATGAGCGTGGATTCAGGAAGATGGAAATTGGTGATCAGTGAATTGACGCATTTGAACTCATAGCCCGGATAGATAAATATGTTTGTATATCCGGAAGCCGGATTCATTTCGGGATCTTTTGAAGCAACAGCTTCAAGAGTCCTTGTGGAAGTGGTTCCTACAGAAATGATTCGTCTTCCTTCGGACCTTGCTTTCCTTATGATGTCTGAAGCTTCTTTAGGGAAGTCATACCACTCTGAATGCATCTCATGATCTTCTATCGTTTCAGCCTTAACCGGTCTGAACGTTCCCAGACCGACATGCAGGGTCAGTTCAGCGACTTCAATACCGTCATCTTTAAGATCAGCAAGTAATTCTTTGGTGAAATGCAGTCCTGCGGTAGGAGCCGCGGCAGAACCGGGATCCTTGGAATATACAGTCTGATAACGCTCGGGGTCGTCAAGCTTCTCGTGAATGTAGGGCGGAAGAGGTATTGTTCCTGCCTTATCAAGGACTTCCTCCCATACGCCGTCGAAATCAAAACGGATTATCCTGTTTCCGCTCTCAAGGACTTCTTCACACTCAGCTTCAAGTTCACCGGGAATGAACGTCATCCGTTTGCCGTTTTTGACCTTTTTGCCGGGACGTGCCAGAGTCTCCCAATGGTGATCGTCAATACGCTTTAAAAGAAGAAGTTCGACCGGACTTTGCGTATCCGACCTGACACCAAGCAATCTGGCCGGAATGACCCTTGTGTTATTGATGACAAGCACGTCGCCCTTATGAAGATAATTCCTGATATCGGGAAAATGACCGTCTATGAGTTTCCCGGTCTTTTTATCAAGAACCAAAAGACGTGATGCCAGACGGTCCTTTGTAGGTGTCTGAGCTATAAGCCTCTCGGGCAGATCATAGTAGAAATCAGAAGTCTTCATATTCCGGCCTTTAATTTAAATATTTCGACAGAAGTTTATCACAATATAAAAGAAAATGTGTAAATACATAACAGTATTTGATATTGATGATCACTTTAGTTTGATAAAATTCGGTTATTCCGATACGAAAATTACTATATCAACAGGAGTTCTATTATGAAAGCACTATTTATCGGCGGAACAGGAACCATAAGCAGCGCAATAGTAAGAAGGCTTTCCCTGGATGAATCCTGGGAAGTATGGCTGATCAACCGCGGAAACAGGGCGGATACAGTACCAGAAAACGTTCACCAGATAAAATGCGATATCAACGATGAAGAAGCAGTTCTTAAAGCCGTCGGAGCAATGAAGTTCGACTGTGTATGTGAATTCATCGGATTTACTGTGGATCAGGTAGAACGCGATTACAGGCTTTTCAAGGATAAGACAAAACAATACATCTATATCAGTTCTGCATCTGCTTATAACAAACCTTCGGCAAATTATGTGATAACCGAAGGCACATCGCTTGCCAATCCGTATTGGGAATACTCACGGAACAAGATAGCCTGTGAAGAGTTCCTCATGGCACGTTACAGGGAAGACGGTTTTCCGGTAACCATCGTAAGACCCAGCCATACTTACGATGAGAGGAGCATTCCCCTTGGTGTTCACGGCAAAAACGGTTCATGGCAGGTCATAAAGAGAATGATGGAGGGAAGACCGGTTATCATTCACGGAGACGGCGAATCACTCTGGCATCTGACATTTAACGAGGATTTTGCTGTGGGATACACGGCTCTTATGGGCAACCGCCATGCGATCGGTGAAGCGTTCCAGATTACAGGAGATGAGATCCTTACATGGAATCAGATCTATCAGACTATAGCGGACGCTTTAGGCGTGGAGCTTCATGCTTATCATGTGTCATCCGAGCTTCTTTCTGCAATGGGACCGGATTACGATTTTGAGGGAAGTCTCACAGGCGATAAAGCAGTATCGGTTGTTTTCGACAACACAAAGATCAAAAGACTTGCGCCGGATCTTAAGACAAGTGTGCCGCTTCACAAAGGCGTAAGGATCGCGCTGGATTACATCCTTGATCACAAGGAATGCATGAAAGAGGATCCCGAGTTCGACAAATGGTGCGATAAAGTCATTGATGCTGTCGAAAACATGAAGAAAAACTTTTGATGTTACATTATTGTGTTTTTGTGCAAATCTGAAGCTTTTGTTGTAAAATGAATTAGATTTTTTCGAAGGGAGACAATTTATGTCCGAGATTCCTTATAAGATTTATTTGTCAGAGAACGAGATTCCCAGCGCATGGTATAACGTCCGTGCCGATATGAAGACAAAACCCGCTCCGCTCCTCAATCCCGGAACCGGTGAGCCTCTTAAGGCTGAGGATCTTTATCCTATATTCTGTGAAGAGCTTTCCAAGCAGGAGATGAACAACGACGATGCCTGGATCGATATCCCGGGTGAAGTCCTTGATTTTTATAAGATGTACAGACCTTCTCCGCTCGTAAGAGCTTACTGCCTCGAGAAGGCTCTCGGCACACCTGCACATATCTACTATAAGTTCGAAGGTAACAACACTTCAGGTTCCCACAAGCTCAATTCAGCTATTGCCCAGGCATATTATGCCAAGAAGCAGGGACTCAAGGGCGTTACCACAGAGACAGGCGCAGGCCAGTGGGGCACGGCGCTCTCTATGGCTTGTTCATATTTCGGCCTTGACTGCAAGGTATATATGGTAAAGGTGTCCTATGAGCAGAAGCCTTTCAGACGTGAGGTAATGAGGACCTACGGCGCAAGCGTTACTCCCTCGCCTTCGGACACCACTAAGGTAGGCCGTGAGATACTTGAAAAGTTCCCCGGAACAACAGGCTCTTTGGGATGCGCTATCTCGGAAGCCGTTGAGGCTGCTGTAACTCACGACGGCTACAGATATGTTCTGGGCTCGGTGCTGTCCCAGGTACTGCTCCACCAGTCAATCATCGGTCTCGAGACTATGGCTGCCTGTGACAAGTATGATATCAAGCCTGATATCATCATCGGCTGTGCCGGCGGCGGTTCAAATCTTGGCGGTCTTATCTCGCCGTTTATGGGCAAAAAGCTAAGAGGCGAAGCTGACTACAAGTTCATCGCTGTCGAGCCTGCGTCCTGCCCCTCTCTCACAAGGGGAAGCTATGCTTATGACTTCTGCGC
>JAEEGL015999931.1_pt1 | contig 20679 bp, 17 predicted proteins | sample 9134231 | NCBI WGS metagenome assembly JAEEGL01 (sample SAMN16246548, study PRJNA631951) | gut metagenome | biome: gut microbiome; feature: rumen; material: fiber-attached | host: Bos | place: Iran: Karaj | collected 2018-10
GCGCTCTCGCCGATCTGAGCCATACCACCCAGCATGAACTGATCCCAAATCTGGCCCCCCAGGAAGTTCCAGTCGATGCCGTTGCGGTCCAGGTTCGTGACGTTGATCTCCGCAATGAAGCCACGGAGCAGCACCTGCCGGGCCTGGATGTCGATCTCTTCCAGCACATGCGTCAGCGCCTCGTACTGCCGGTCGGACGCAGCGAAAATCAGGCTGTTGGTCGCCAGGTCCGGCACCACCGTCGTGGGAAGTTTGCCCTCCTGATTGGGCTGGAGCATGGCTGATGCCGCCAGGACTTTGCTCAGCTGCTCGGCCGCCTGGGTCGCGTCGATGTTCTTGAGTTTGTAGACGTGGAAGCCGCCGGCCTGGACGTCCACATCCAGCTCCTTGATGATACCTGCCGCCTTATCGATGGCACTGCGGCTCCCCACGACGATGACCTTATGGCTCAGGGGCTCTGCCACAGCGGATATCCCCTGGAGAGGCCCACCGGTCTGGGCAACAGCGTTGAGCTGGTTGGCCACCGTGGCCGCGTCGCCGTGCTTAAGGGTGAAGGTCCGGCTGATTCGCGCGCTCTGGGGAGTGTCCATCTTGCGCAACAGGTCCACAGCCTTGTTCACGTCTGTCGCCCGGCCCTGAAGCAGAATATCCCGGTTGTTCCCCACGGGGAGCACGATAAGGCCCTGCCCAAAGGCCTGCTGAATACCCGGCACGATGGACTCCACCGTCACATAGTCCAGCGGAACGATGTACGTTACGGTCTCCTCGCCGTAGCCGGGGCCGGATCGCCCGCGGCCAACCGTCGCCGAGGGGCTGACGCCGCCCTGCCGCACGATGGAGTAAGACCCCATGTCCTGAAGCGAGAAACCGTACATCTGAAGGGTGGAGAGCATGATCTGCCGCGCCTCGCTGAGGGACGAGGGGCGGGGAGAGATAATCGTTATCTTCGCCGAGATGTTCGGGGGAACGATGATGTTCTCCTGGAGCAGCTCCGACATAAAGCGGACGAACTTTACCAGGTCCATGTCCTTGAAGTTGAACTGCACCAGCCCGGACCGGCGCATGGCCTGGGCCGCGCTGATCAGTTCCTTCTCCTCCTCAGGCGGCAGGATAGCCGCCCCCGCAGGAGTCTCCGGCGCAGGGTCCGCCCCTGCCGGAAACGCCCCCACCATGGCCACCGCCAGGGCGCCTAACAGAAATATCCCGCGTAATCTCCTCAAAACGTCTTCCCCCTTCGCCGCACCTCAAACAGGGAACAAAAAGGGTACGGCAGCTCTCCATACTCTATTTTAACTCTAACCCCACCGGGCAGAAAATCATATCAGGCCAAAGGCAGGACTTTCCTCCGCCCCCTTAATTTTACACTACCGGGGGAGATAAAGGACCATCGACCGGTTTCCCAACTTCACCGTCAACCGCTTAAAGGGCAGCTCGTAACTCTCGACCGGCACAGAATCCTGCTCCGTCCGCCACTCCACGCCATCCTCCCTGCCGCTGTCGGGCATATCTTCCTCCGTCCGAAACCGCAACCATAACCTCTGGGCTGCGGCCGTCAGCTCGCGCTCACCCTGGATCTCCGCCAGGGACCGCAGCGACATCGAAATCAGCCGAAAACCGGCCGAGACCACCAGCCCCGTGATCGCTACAGCCACCAACACCTCCATCAGGGTAAAGCCGCCGCGCCTGCTCAAAACGGCACCTCTTCTTCAGCGCACCACGTAACGCAAGGACGTAGGTTTTCCCCCACGGGTCACCTCCACGTCGAAGCGTTCGCTGTTCATCAGGGAGTTGATGGAGTTTGCGATGTCTGCCATGTTAGAGAAGGGGATTCCGTTGACGCCTTTTATCACGTCGCCCTTCTGCACTCCCAGCTGCTTGAGGATACTGTCGTTCTGTATCCACTGGATCTCAAGACCAGGCTCCCCGTCCTTTGGGCGCAAACGAACTTTCTTAAGCTCGTCAAAGGGGTTCTGCACAAGCTGGTTGACCAGCTCGCTGGGGACCTGCCCGTCCTGCTCCTCCGTGGCCGCTACAACATTGCCCGCCGGCACATTCGCCGGAGTGGCTTTGGCAGTGGGAAGGGGTTTCATCGCAGTCTTCGGCGATGGCGCACCGTACAGAAGCTCCAACACAGCCACTTCGTCGTCCCGGACGAACACCGCCTCACGGTAGGTCACCTCAGCCAGCGTATAAACGTCAAAGCTCGTGTCCACCAGCACCAGGTGGGTCTGCCCCTTGTCCTCCAGCCACACTCCCACGCCCGGCAGCGTACCACGCACAACAGCATCTGCCAGAGACCCCTTGATCTCGGGCTCAGCGGGCTTCTCCTCCTGGATCACTGGGTTCTGCACAGGGACCGGCGAGGTGCGGAACGGGTTGGCCGTCAGGAAGCCTTCCAACCCGGTGGAGTCCTTATCCTCCCGGCGCGCCGCCTCTGTCCCCAGCGCTCCCCCCTGCTGCATGGTTCCGCTCGCCGCAAAACGGTCAAGGGCAAGACCCAGACAGACAGCCGCGAACCAGCCCAGTGTCACTCCCAGCAAAAGCGGCAACGTCAGCTGCCACAGGGTATAGAGATTTCCGCCCTCATTCTGTGAAGTGCTCTTTTCCTCCTGTTCCTCAACGCGGGCCCCGCGGCTGGCACGATCTCTTAGCGCGTTTAGAAATTTCATCCCCATTTAATTCGCCCCCTCCTGGCGGCGCAGAAACCAGTTCCCGTTCCCCTCTTTAACAAGGGGCAGGAAACTCTTGAGCGTGTTCATGTTCTCTTCAAAGGACGACGGCACCCTCACCGCGGTCTCCGCGCGCCCGATCTTCATGCGGGCCGGATCGATCGTTAAAAAGCCATCCAGCGAGAAATCCCCGTCCGAGTGAAGGCCCTCCAGCAACACCTCATTTGGCGAGGCCGTCAGGAGAAAACTCCCGCCGCCCAAATCCATCTTCTGCCCCATCGTCATCGTGCCCCCCTGGAAAGCCACCTCGCAAACCGGGGCCAGGCTCATCAGGCTGGCTAAAAGCTGAGGGCGCAGGGTGACGGACGAAAAGGAGAGGTTCACAAAGCCCCCCACTGAGAGGCCGTTCATCGTGAAGCCCCCCTCCACACCCTCCACGTCAGAACAGGCAAGCCGTATCCCCTTTCCCTCCAGGACGGAGCTACCCAAAGACACAGCCGCCGTTCCCACCTCGCGCCAGGGCAGGAAGATCCACAGCGCCGCGCAGAAGCCCACAAGGAGCAGAAACGTTCTCAAAATGAACAGAAATGTTCTCTTCATCGCCGGCCCTCTCCCCTCCGGGAATTTTCCTGCACAGGACCGATGATAGCCGAGACCGTGAGGAGCCGTTCCTCACCGGCAGGCAGGGCCCGTATCTCTGCGGAGAGGAAACGCACCCCCCGTGCGGCGAGCTGTTTTTCCAGCTCCGTCAGCTCCTCGGCGTAGAGCCGGTTGATCTCCACGGATTGGTTGCGGCCGTCGGGAGAGATGCGGTTGACGCGGCTTCCCAGCCCCATTCGCTCCGAAACCTGGGCAAATACCGACGGCACATCCACATCACCCGTCGTTGTCTTGGCTCCGGGCGCCATGGCCCGGTACTCCGCAGCCAGCATGGAAAGCGTGCGGTAGCGGCCCTCCTGAACGGCAAGTGCGGAGCCGGCCTCCCCGGCCCGGTCCGACACCAGGGAGACACCGGCCCAGACCCCCAGCGCCAGCAATGCAGCGGCCAGCAAGCGTACCGATCCGGGGGCCTCACCCTGAAGGACAGACCTCGCGTTGCTTAAATTGAAGCTCAAGATGACTCCCCCCTCACCACCGGACACGGAGGTCAAACCGGTACCCCACACCGGAGACGCTCTGCGTGTTGTCAAGCTGAGACAGGCTGGCCCGCCCTTCCCACGCCTTGCGGAAGGTGAGGACCGTACTCATGTCCGGAGCCGAACCCGTGAAGTCCAGCCCCTCCGCATTATAGCGCAGAACATCCACCACCACGTCCAGGCTGGTGTTTTCCGCAAAGACCTCGCCCAGGTCCGCCAGTGCACCATCCAGCCCTCGTCCCTCTGAGACGCCTCCCTGCAGCGCGGCGATCTTGTCCCGCGCCAGGGAGACAGGGTTCCCGATACGGCCCGTGTGAGCCGGGTCAAAGACCTCGCGGTAAAGCGCCTCAGAACGTTCCCGTACCGCCTCTGTCTTATGCTGAAGCTGGTTCCAGCGCAGCAGGCTCCCTGTCAGCACCAGGCCCCCCATCAGGAGGACCCAGCACGCCACACGGGTCAGGAGCCGTACACTGCGCTCAAGCCCCATCGCTCCCTCCAGAGCCGTACGCGACAGGTTTACGTCCCTAAGCCATGGACAATGGATCAGGCTCTCCCGTGCGATCTCCCCAATGGAGGCAAAGGCCTCCGGATCCGTCGCGTCGAGGACAAAGGAACTTCCCCGTTCCAGGCCCTGCCCCTTGCAGCAGGTGTCAAACCACGCCAGCTCGGACTCCGGCGTAGCGTGGGCTTTGGGACGCCAGCGGCTCAACACAGGCTTATACCCCTGCCACAAAAGGGAACAGAGGTTCTCCTCATCCGCCCACAGAGTGACGCCCGTTCCCTCCACGCGGGAGGCCAGTGGCAGCGGCGCGGGCCAGACCAGGCCTCCGCTCCCTGTCTCCTCTGGCAGAGCGGCCAGTTCCTCCGGCGAGACGTACCAGGTCACTCCGCTGGCCGCCCGTCCTGTCCTCTCAAGGAGCACGGGGAATATCTCCACTGAGCCCGCCGCGGCGTAGGGCAGAACCTGGAGCCTCAGGGCCTCGCGCACCTTCGCCGCGCTCGAGAAGGGGAAAGAGAAGGCGTCCAGGGAGAGCGAGCGCATGGGGACAAGCGTGACGGCACGCCGTCCGGCCCCGGTGGAACGGACCTCACCCCCAGTCACGCGGCGAAACGCCACGTTCTCAAAATCAGAGCCTCCCCTTTTAAGGAAACTGAAATTAAATGACACCCTCAGGACTCCTCCCAGCGGACGATCTTTTTTGCCGTCCGGTCAAAAATAATATGAAATGATGTCCCCCCCGGAGACTCATCCAGGAACTCGATGCGGAGGGAGAAATAGCGGCTCTTGAAGCCCGCCAGGTTCGTGAGCTGTGTCGCAGTTTTCGGCGACAAGCCGGGAACTGCCTGAAGGTCCTCAAAGCTTCCCAGCGCTTTCTCCGCCCGATACGCGATAAGGCGGCTCACCTGGACGTCATCCAGTCCCGGCAGGAGCCTCAGCACCTCCGGAGGGGCCACGTTGAGGTTGACCTTTCCGTCACTCCAGATCGTGCAAAATTTCTCCACTCCCAATTGTCCTGCTCCCCCATAGAGGATCTCCGGCGTGATCTCCTTCATCACCAGAAGTTCCGAGAGGTCCAGAAGGGGACGGTTGGGAAACTCCTCATGCTCCCCCCCGCCGACGCGTCCCTTTCCGTCCTTATCGAGAAAATCCAGCACCGGCACAGCCAGTTCCCTATGCCCCAGCGCATCCCACATATCCTCCCATGGAGCACGCAGTTCCATCCTCAACGTGTTCCCGTCCGGCAGAAAGAGATTGCGGATGGGGAGCTTGTCATCCAGCGGCAGGACCTGCACCGCCCAAAGCCCCAGATCATCTGCGGGAAACAAGAGTGGTTTGAACCAATCCTGGATGGGGCTGTCACCCTTCGCCTGCTTGGAGGCCTCCTCGATGATATTGATTGCCGCATCCACAAGAAGCTGAGCCATGCTCCGGTTCGTGAGGGCCACCCGCTCCCGTAGGACACCGCGGACCTGTGTGCGGACAAACCAGGTGAAAGCCGTAGCACAGGAGATGAGGAGCACCCCCAGCATCAGGACAGACACCAGCACAAAACCGCGCCGTCCCCGCCTACGGGGAGACGATGATCTCCTCAAGGGTTTCCGCCTCCTTCCCTGTCCCGCGCGTCAGGGCGACGGCTAACCCCGCGGGCAGGGCCCCCTCGTACTTCTTCTCCCGTTCTTTACCGTTGGGGACCTCCACACTGAAACCTGTCACATCGGGCAGGACCAGCTGTCCATCCTCGCCCCTCAGTTTCTCCGGCTCGACCTCATCCACTTGCTTCCCTGGCAGGACCCAGCGGTAGAGCCCGGAGACCACTCCACGCAAACTGCCTCCCCGCTCGATTTTGTAGACGACGGTCCCGGCGGGCATCTGCTGACGCGTTGGAGAGGTTGTCATAATGGCCAGAATATCATCCTCCTGACTGCCGAGGGTCTGGTGATCTTCTACCCGCACAGCCTGTTTCGTCAGCCGCACTGTTCCCGCCACATCACGCCCAATGAAGGACAGGGCACGGGACAACGCCAGCGTGCCGGAGGTGCTGGTTTGAAGCTCCACCACCCGCCGCACCGTGACCACCACGGGGGCCAGCGCCAGGGACGTCACCATCCCCGTCAGCATCACCGCGATCAGGATCTCGATGAGGGTGAAGCCAGCCCGGCGCTGCATAACGTCCTACTCGGATTTAGGCTCCGGGGCCGGGCCGTTGAGCACCACAAGGGCGTTTACCGTGTTGCCCTGGGCGTCCGTCCCAGGACGGCGCGCCAGGTGATAAGTCCCCGGCTTGAGATAGCTCGCCAGCTCCTGGATAACATTCTCCACCTGGAAGCGCTGGGCCCAGTGCAGGAGTTTGCTCATATCCTCAGAGTGCGGCTCCCGCTGGAAGTGCTGCCACAGGATGTTGAAGCCCTTCCCCATCGTCTCCATATCGTGAAGCTGGTCACCCACCTGAAGGTAATGGAGCCCCAGGTTCTTCTGGGCGTCCTCCTGCACGACGGGGTACTTCTTCGCCTGCTCAAGGTAATAGAGCTGAAGCTGAGCATTCTCCGTACTGAGGGCCTGGCGCAGCAGTAAATTCCCTTCAATGCCGCTCCAGAGGTAGACAAGCCCGGCCAGCGCCGCACAAACAGCGGCAGCGCCGCACAATCTGGAGAAAAGGTCAGACGCATTGATCCGCCAGTCCCGCCCGGCCAGGAACTCCCGGTTCGTGAGGGCAAAGGCCAGGGCCATCCACAGGATGTTCTCAATGCGGTGGAAGGGACGCGTCCAGAAGGCATCAAAGGAAACGAGCACCACCAGCGCACAGCCCCAGATAGCCGCAGGGGAGACGCCTCCCTCCTCCGACCGGAGAGACCGCCACAACCCCCGGACGACGGCCCAAAGCCAGAAGACGTGCATCATCACCAGCAGGATCCCCCCGGCCCAGCCCGCCTCGCAGAACCACTGGAGGTACTCGTTGTGGGCCCAGTGTGTGTACTGCCACTGATACCAGGGTTCATTGATGGTCTTGAACGCCTCCCGCTGGGCCTCCAGGTAGTGCCACTTGTACTGCCCCACCCCAACGCCCATCGGGTGTTCCTTGAACATCGCGGCGGAGGTCGTCCAGATGCCGATCCGATTGCCGATCGTGCCGGCGTTTTGGATCAGGTCGTCCTTCAGCTTGAAGAGCAGATCTCCAGCCCTGCCGTAGAGCGATATCCCCGCCACCACTGCAACAAAGATCACCAGAACCACGCTAAGCCGCTTGATGTAGGCGCGCCCGTAGCGCATCGCCGTCACCAGGGCAAGGACAAAGAGCCCCGCAAACAGAGAGAGGAGCGCCGACCGGCTGGTGCTGTTCCACAGGCCCCAGCTGTTGACCGCCATCAGGACCAGGTTCAGGACAGTTATCCACCGGGGACGCTTTTTCCCGTCGCCGCTAAAGGCATAGGCGATGAAGAGGTAGATGGAGCTCATGACGCAGATGGCCATCCAGAGCCCAAACATATTCTGCTGAGCGGTGTTGCCAATGTAATTGTCCGGCGTCGGCAGGATGAGGGTACTCCAGGGGCGCAGAAACTCAAAGGCGGTCCCCTTGAGAAAGGCCAGGTCGTTCATACTGCGGATCTGGAGCTCGGCGAAGAGGACATTGATGGCCCCGTTGATGTTCGCCAGCCACAGGATAAGCCTTAGCCCCCGGTCGGAGAAGGAGTTGGCCGTGAGGACGTAGAAGGCCCAGACCGCCGCAAAGCAGATCATCTCGTGCACAAAGCCCGTCATGGAGGAGATATCCAGCCACAGGGGCTGGAGCGCACAGTAGACCAGCAACAGAGCCCAGAGGACACCAAAAACATCGATCCTGATGTCGATCCTGCGGCCGTACCAGACCAGCCGCAGTCCCGCCACAATGAGGGCTAAGGCCACAGGGGCTCCCGCCACCGTCCATTTGAGGATGTGCAGCGTGTCAGCGAAGCGCACGCCGGAGTAAACCAGGTTGGGAAGCGCCAGAGCCACGCACCACAGGAGAAGCAGGATGTTCCCAGGGATCAGCGGCACCTTCCCCTCACTTTTAGTGGCCTCGTTCTTTAACTTTATGTTCTTCAGGTTTTTCAACCGGGACACTCCCTTTCACCACTCACTGGGGCAGGACGAGGGCATAGCGCTCCACCGGGGCAAAGGCATCGGTGAAGGCCGGGATCCTGGGGTCCGGAGTGAAGGGATCCAGCCATTGGTTGGCAAGGAGCCTCGCAACGTGCTCGTCCGGTGTCTTTGGAACCGGTGGCAGCGCCTCCGATGGGAGGGCCACCAACATAAGGTTTTGCAGGGCGTAGGCGTAACGCGCTTCCGGGGCCGAGGCCGGGAAGATCAGCATTCGCGGGAAGACCTGGGAGAACGCGGAGTAGATGCCGTGGAAAACACCGCTGCGCGGGCCGTATAGCGACGCGATGATGTTGGATACAAGCACCCCGTCCGGGGTCATCAGGCCGCGGAGACGCTGGGCCGTCTCCACCGTGGTGAGCTGGAAGGGGATGGAGTACCAGGAGCCGAACACGTCCATGAATACCGCATCGTAAGGGCCCAGCCCGTCACGGGCGGCGCGGTTGAGGAACGTCCGCGCGTCCTCGTGGAAGACACGGAGGTTAGGGCTGTCCTTCAGCTCAAAGTACCGGCGCGCGGCCTCCGTGATACCAGGGTCCAGCTCCACCACGTCGAAGGACACCTCCCGTTCGGACAGGATGTGGCGCGGCACGCAGTAGCCTCCTCCCCCCAGCATCAGGATCTTCTTCGTATCGGGCTTGTAGTGAAAGGCGAGGTCATAAAACTTCGTGTAGTCGCTCACCAGCTCCGTGGGCTCATCCGTATACATCAGGGACTGCGCGCCCTTCGGGTCCGTCATCATGATACGGATGCGCCGTCCGTCCTCCATGTTGCTCTCCACGATGGAGATGTGGTTGTACGCCGTGTCGATCTGCTCCCCAACAGGGGCCAGTGGCAGACCGTAGGCCCACGCCGTGTAGGCTGCCCAGCCCAGACAGAGCATCATCATCAGGGAACCCCGCCACGCCGCCGCGTAGATCAGGAAGGAGAGCAGCGCAAGGGTGACCGACAACATCATCAAAATCACCCCGGAGGGGAAGAGCGAGATGAGGACGAAGCCGCCCAGGAACGTGCCGAGGATGCTGCCCGCCGAGCCTAAGGCCGTGAGGCGTCCCACCGTAACGCCGGAGGACCCCACATCCCTCAGCGCGAGGCGGACGATGAAGGGCGAGACCATCCCCATAAGGAGGCTCGCCGGGGTAAAGATCATCAGCGCGGCCAGGACCGAAGCCACGTAGAGGTTCAGCGGGAGCTCGGCCAGCAGCGTGAGAACGGCGTTGCCGGCAAAGGCCGTCAACCCCGTGACAAGGGCCGCAAGAAGAAGGATGCGCCCCAGGATGCGCCCCTCCGGCCGCCGGTCCGCCATATTTCCCCCCAGCCAGTTGCCAAGGCACAGGCTGGTCATCATCACGCCGATGAGGGCCGTCCAGACGATCAGCGACGTGCCGAAGAACGGAGCGACCAGGCGCGAGCCGGTGAGCTCCAGCACCATGACCGCCGCCCCGCTGAAGAAGGCCGTGAGCTGAAGGCGGAGGGAAACCCGGCGGGGCTGTCCCGATGGAACGGGTTCTTCAACGGGCTCCTTTACCTCAACAGGTTTTAGGGCGGTCAGCCCTGAGCAGGTTTCAGGGCCGCATGGCCCTGAGCTTGAAACTGAAAAAGGTTTGGCCTCATAATCCATATCCATAGGACTGCGGCCTCCCCCATATCAGCGTTGTTTTGCCTTTTCTCCCATTCACTCTATGTCAACCTCCAAGGGCCGGACGCTGAGCCCGGCTGCAGGTTTCAGGGCCGCATGGCCCTGAGCTTGCATCGTAGTTCCTCTGCAGTCTCTCTATTGTACCAGACCAGCCGATGGGCGCGGTCAGGGTTTTAACGGGCCCATGTCCCCGGTAAAAACAACAGGATCACGGCAAAAAGCTCCAGCCGTCCCGCCAGCATGAGGAAGGAGAACAGCCACTTCACCCCGGCTGGCAGCCAGGCGAAGTTCTCCACAGCCCCCAGGGTGTTCAGACCAGGACCGACGTTGCTGAGGCAGGTGATGGTCCCGGAGAAGGCACTCAGGAGGTCCAACCCTGGACAGGAAAAGGAAAACGCCGTCACGATCAGCGTACTCGCGGCCGCCAGCAGAACGTAAAGCATCAGAAAAGCGACGGTAGAGTCCATGATCCCCCGGGGAACGGGCCGGCCGTTGAACCGTGCGGTGATAACGGCCCTGGGATGCAAAAGCCGGAGCGTCTCGACCTTGAGCTGGCGGCCCAGGAGCAGGAAGCGCACCACCTTGCAGCCTCCGCCCGTGGAACCCCCGCAGGCCCCCATGACCATCAGAAGCAGGAACAGAAAACGGGCAAACTCCGGCCAAAGGTCAAAGTCATCCGTGATGAAGCCTGTGGTGGTCATGATACTGATAACGTGGAAGGCGGAGCGGCGCAGCGCAGGTTCAAAGCCAGCGGCTAACTTCCCGATCAGGAGAAACGTTGTAATGGCCAGCGATGAACCGATCACTATCCCAACGTACAGGCGCAGCTCCTCGTCCCGAAGAAAGTTCCGAAACTGCCGGGCAAACAGAAGGAAATACAGGGAGAAGTTCACCCCGGAGGCGAACATGAAGACGATGATGACCCACTCGATGTACGCGCTGTGGAACCAGGCGATAGAGGTGTTCTTCGTGGAGAAGCCCCCCGTGGCGATGGTGGAACAGGAGTGCGCGAAGGCATCAAAGAGGCTCATGCCACCAAACATCAGGAGGATCGTCTCCGTGAAGGTCAGCAGGACATAAACGCCCCAGAGGCGGAGCGCTGTCTGCTGAAGGCGTGGGGTGAGTTTCTCCGCCGTGACGCCGGGAACCTCCGCCTTGAAGAGCTCCATGCCGCCGATCCCAAGGAAGGGCAGCACGGCGAGGCTGAGAACGATGATCCCCATCCCGCCCAGCCAGTGCGTCAGCGAGCGCCAGAGCAGGACCCCCCGCGGGGCGGCTTCAATGTTCTCAAGGATCGTCGCCCCCGTGGTGGTGAAGCCGGACATGGTCTCAAAGAAGGCGTCGGTGTAGGTGGGGGTCACGCCACAGCTCCAGTAGGGCAGGGCGCCGACGCCCGAGGCAATGGCCCAGGCCAGGGCCACAACTCCCAGGGCCTCGCGGATGCCCAACTCGCCGCGCTCCTGCTTTCTCTTTCCCCCCAGCGACAGCAGGAGGCTTATCAGCAGCCCACAGGCCAGCGAGACGGCAAAGGCCCGCGCGTCCGGCGTGCCGTCCCAGAGCGCCAGCCCCAGCGGCAGGAACATGAAGAGGGAGACGATCAGACTGATGAGCGAAAGGACTCGGAGAACAATCCCGATCTTCATGCCTCTCCCCGCTCCCCGTCCACGTTATTCTCACTGAAGAGTTCCGCCGCCTCGCGCATGAGGGCCGTGGTGGCGAAGAGGATGAGGCAGTCCCCCGCCTGGAGCTGGGTGGCCCCCGTCGGGACCAAAACCCGGTTCCCGTGCCCCATGAGGGCCACCAGCACCCCTTTTGGAAGTCCAAGCTCGGCCAGGGGACGTCCCAGGAGCTTGTTCCCCTCCGGTACAACAACCTCCAGCATCTCCACGCCGGTCTTCTCGATGACCGACAGGGCCCGCGCGTGCCCGGGGTAGCGGATCATGCCCAGGATCACGGAGGCCAGCGCCTTGTTGGGGTTCACCACAGCGTCCACCGGCATGATCTCCGGCAGGGCCTCGTACTGCTTCCGGCGTACCACGGCGATGCTCTTTTTCACCCCCATGGACTTGGCCAGGGCAGCGTAGATGAGATTCACCTCATCGGACTCTGTGGCGCAGACGTAGCCGTCCGCCTCGTCGATACCCTCCTCCCGGAGCAGGTCCGGGTCCGCCCCGTCTCCGTTCAGCACCAGGGCCCCGCCCAGCTCCTCGGCCAGCCTGGCACAGCGCCCCGCATCGTGGTCGATAAGGCGTATCTGAACGTGGCCGTACTCCCTCTGTATCCTTTGCGTCACCTGGAAGCCCAGCTTCCCGCCCCCTACAACGAACACCCGGCGCAGCGGACGGGATTTCCTGAGCTGGAAAAGCTCCTCCAGCAGCCACGCTGCCTCCTTGTACGTCACGACGTAGCACAGGTCCCCCGTCTGGAGCACCGTGTCTCCGTCCGGGACGGCGTTTTCGTCGCTGCCCTCGCGTTCCACGTAGACGAAGACGGCCACAAGGTCCTTATACAGAACGCGGATATCCTTCAGGGCCATCCCGGCTAAGGGAGAGTTCTCCGCAACACGCAGGGCATAGAGGGCGGCCCGCCCGTCCAGAAGCTCCGCTGTCCGTGAGGCGGAGCTGACCGCCAGGAGCTCCAGGATTTCCCGCGCCACGGACCGCTCCGGCGAGACCATCAGGTCGATGCCCAGCTTTTTCCCCCAGGTTGGGGAATCAGTGAACTCAAGGCTCCGCACCCGGGAGATGACGTGCTCCACCCCGGCCCGGTGAGCTATCCAGCAGGAGAGCATATTCACCTCGTCCCGGTCAGTGCAGGCCAGCAGGAGGTCCACATCTCCATTATCCGTCACCCCGGCTTCATGGAGCACCTGAGGCCGCGCTCCGTTGCCCCGAATGACGCTCACATCCAGCTCTTCCGCAATTTTTGCCTTCTCCTCGTCCTGCTCTACAACGTAGACGTTATGCCCCTCCTCGGAGAGTGTCGCGGCGATATCGCAGCCCACCTCTCCGGCTCCGACGATAACGACATTCATGGCCTCGCCTCCCAGCTGCATGAAAACAGCGTTCTTGGTTTTGCCGTCCCCGCCCCGCTGTCCTCGTTCTTCTCATTGATGATACGATAGACGAAATCCCGGTTTTCAGAGGAAGACGGCAGTTCCGCCACCTGGATGCGCAGTTTCTCCCCCCAACGCGCACCGGAGCGGAAGGACGCCGAGATACTGCGGACATCGTACTTCATGAGGTCCAACGGCGTCGCCTCAAAGACCCACTCAAAGTAGACGGCGTTGTTGACGTGGCCGTTGGTGTCCAGGTCGTGGAAGCGGATGGGACAGGGGACCTCTGTGACCTCCCCGTCCTGCGGGAAGGCCGGGATGTCCCGGAAGTCCGGGTCGATGGGAGTGGTATCGCGCTCCGTGATCTCCGGCAGATGTGCGGAAGGCCGGACAGGACGTCCAGCGGCCAGGTCAAGCAACAGCCACGAGGTCTTGGCCCAGACCAGCGGCATGCCGTCGGGACGGACTACCTCAAAGACCCTCAGCGTGCCGTAGCCGTGGTTGGGGTCGTGATATGTCCGGATCACAAAATGCTCGTCCAGCGTAGGCAGAGGCCCTGTCAGCTCCACCTCGTAGCGCGTCAGGACCCAGGCGTAACCCCGTGCCATGAGCTCCGTTGCTGTCCCTTCCAGATCTTCAACAGCCAGGCTCGCCGTGTCCTGGAGGTAGTTGAGAAGGCTGTGCAGCTTGATCTGGCCCAGACAGGAGGCGTCGGAGGGCTGGACTGTCAGTTCCCGTGTGTACACCGCCTATTCCTCCTTCTTCAGCTCGTTCAGGGGCTGCCCACTCTCGCCGTATCCGTACCCGCCAATCACCTCAGGGACTGCCTCAGGCTTGGGCCAGCTTGTCACAGCGTTGTTCAGATAGATCGACATCACAAAAAACTCCTTCTGCACCGGGGCCCCACCCCCGCGTGTCCGTTCTTCCTTTTCTCATGATATCATTAACTGCACGATGTGTCGCCGGTGGGCCCGCAGAACGTACTCATGGGCGAGGTGAAAGACCAATTATCCACAGGTGGAGGACAAATTTTTTGTGGATAAGTGTATAATTAGGGCGAATTATCCTGTAAATTGTCCGCGAAGGGACCCTTTGATGTGGATAACTAAAAGGATAAGGGGCTGGGAGTGAAGTGCATTGCAGCAAAAGGCAGAGGACCTGAAAAAAATTTGGGAGGAGATCATTGCCGGGGCGGACCTGCCCAAGGAGAAGGTCTCCCTGTGGCTTGAGGCCTGTATGCCGCTGGGGGTCGAGGACGGCGAGCTCGTGGTGGAAACGTCCAATCCCTTCGTGCAGGAGTATGTTACCAACAACTTCCTGGCCGGGTTGAACCGGTCCGCGAAGGAAGGCGGCACAGTCCGGGGCATTCGGCTGAAGGCCAGCGACTCCCCGGAGGGAAATGAAAAAAAACAGGAGTGGGAGGCCCGCGCAAAGGAGGCGTCCCGCGGCAGCACGGAGCCGGAGAAGAAGAACCCATACTCCAGCTACACCTTTGAAAGTTTCGTCGTGGGAAAGTCCAACCGCATGGCCCACGCGGCCAGCCTGGCCGTCGCGGAGATGCCGGGCAAGGCCTACAACCCATTGTTTATCTGGGGCGGCGTCGGCCTGGGGAAGACCCACCTCATGCACGCGATCTGCAACTACGCGCAGGAGAAGACAAAGAACCTTCGGACGCTCTACCTCAGTGCGGAGCAGTTTTTGAATGAGTTCATCAAGGCCATTGCCTCCTCAAAGACGGCGCAGTTCAAGGAGCGTTACCGCAACCTGGATATCCTCCTTATCGACGATATCCAGTTCCTCGGCAGTAAGGAGCAGAGCCAGGAGGAATTCTTTCACACGTTCAACTCCCTGCACGACGACGGGCGGCAGGTGGTGATATGCTCCGACCGGCAGCCCTCGGAGCTGAAGAATATCGAGGAGCGTCTGACGAGCCGGTTCAGCTGGGGTTTGGTAGCGGACATCCAGCCGCCGGACCTGGAAACCAGAATTGCCATCCTTCAAAAGAAGGCGGCACTCCGTGATTACACCATTCCGGATGAGGTCATTCATTTCCTGGCCCAGCATATCCCAAGCAACATCCGGGAACTGGAGGGCGCATTGACCCGGGTCATTGCAAACGCGGAGCTGATGAGTGAGGAGATCACCATTGAGCGGGTCTCGGTCTGGCTCAAGGATATTCTCCGCATGGATATGAAAGGTCCCGTCACCATCGAGGCCATTCAGAACGCCGTTACAGAGGACTTTGGCGTCAGCATGGAGGATCTGGCCAGCTCAAAGCGCACGGCTGACCTGGCTATGGCAAGACAGGTGGCCATGTTTCTATGCCGTGAGATGACGGAGACAAGCCTTCAGCAGATAGCCCGTGCCTTCAGAAAGAAGGACCATACCACCGTCATCCATGCTCAAAAGAAAATCGAGGATCTCATTAAGACGGATAAAAACATGAGACAAAGGGTGGATAACATAAAGAATAAGCTATGAATAAGGGGTGGAAAGGGTTGTGGATAACTGAGATCAAATCACAAAGAAGGACGGCATATGACGCTGTTTTCCAAAAGTATCCACGGCCTGTCCACAGTGGGTCCACCGGATTTTCACACACGGTGTATCCTGTCATGACGAGAAGTTTTTCTGGTTATCCACAGAGTTGTTCAGCGTTACTATTATTATTACTTTTTAAATAAAAAGATAAAAGAAGAAGCTGTCCACTGTGCACAGGACCGTGGGCAGGATCAAGGGGAGGACTGACCACATGAAACTTGAGCTTGACCGTCTTGAATTCCTAAAGGCCTGGCAGATGGCCGAACGCTCCAGCGGAACAAAGAGCACACTCAGCGCCGTGAATGGCATTCTGGTCACTGTAGGGGACGAGACGCTCCTTGAGGCGACGGATTTCAAAACAGCCCTGCGCTGCACGGCCTCCGGCGTGCGAACCATCACGCCGGGCCAGGCGATCCTTCCTGTCCGCCTCCTTGGAGAATTTCTGAAGAAGATCCCCACAGGGACTGTGACTTTAGAAGTAGATGGAGAGAAAGGAGTCCTCTCCGCAGGCAGGAGCCGGACACGCTTCACAACTGCCCCCGTGGCGGAGTTTCCAAAGATCCCGCGAAGCGAAGGAGCCACATCGCTTTTTACCCTTATCACGGCCGACCTGGCGAGGGTCATCACCGAGGGTTCCATCGCCAGCTCTGCTCCGGCGGACTTCCCAAAATACCTTTGGACCTGTCTATTCAGTTTGAAAGATAACCTCCTAAAGGTCGTCTCCACGGACGGCAAGCGTCTCTCCCTCTCTCAGTGTCCCTGCGAGACGGAGGCGGACGATGAGCTTCTGCTTCCGGTCCCTGCGCTGAAGGAGCTGGGCCGCCTGCTGGCGGGCGGGGATCAGGAGGCCCGCGTCCAGGTCCTGAACGACGGCGCGACGGCATGGTTCAGGCTGGATGGCGGCGTGGAGTTTTCCATCCGGCGGGTGGAGTCCTCGTTCCCCAATTACGAGAAAATCCTGACTTCCGACGTCCTCACGACGCTTCGGATCCCTCGTGATGAGCTGCTGCCCGCGCTGGAGCGTGTGGACATCATCGCACACAACACCGTCTCTCACCTTGTGGTGATGCAGCTCTCGCCGGGCGGGGACCTTAGAATGACCACGCGGGCGCCGGACCTCGGCACGGCCCTTGAGGTGCTGGATGCTGTGATTGACGGGAATCCGCTTCGTGTGGGCTTTAACGTGGGTTACCTTCAGGACGGCCTCCGGGCGCTGGGGAGCGGGGAGGTCCTTATCGAGTTCAATGGCGAGGAGGGGCAGACCCGCATCGTTCAGGAGGGCGCTGGGAATTTCCTCTATATGCTCATGCCCGCCCGCTTGAGCCCCCAGGACGTCATTGAAGATGAGTCCGAACCTGAAACTTCAGGCCCTGAGCTGGAAAAAGAAAAGCCTGAGGAGGAAGACCCCGGCGAATAGCGCCGCCGGACAGATACTTATAGTTCATACTTGCAGGGCATACCCTCCGGGCATGCCTACAGGGCACAGACAGGCAGGCAAAGGTGAGATTTGAGTTTAGCGTAGTTAAGGACTTCCGCAGCCTGAGGGGAGCCCGGCTTGAATGGGCTCCCGGGCTGAACCTCATTCTTGGGCCCAACGGTTCCGGAAAGACGAACCTTTTGGAGTCCCTGAATGTCCTTGCGGGGTGGGGGACTTTTCATGGCCGCACGTCCGGTGCGGTGTCCTGGGACTCCGAGAGGGGCCGGGCCCTGCTGGGTGCGCGTGTGACGGGCGAGGAAGACCACGAGCTCCAGGTCCAGGTCTCCACGCGCATGACGCCCCGCCTGGATGGAAAGCACGTCACCTTCACTGACCTGCGGCTTGTCGTGCCGTCTATGACCTTCCTGCCCACGGATATCAACCTGGTTGAAGGTTCTCCCGCTGTGCGCCGCCTCTTTTTAGACCGGCTCTGTGCCCTTTGTTTTCCTCCTTATGCCCGCCGCCTTTCCGAGTTCCATCAGGTCTCCCGCCACCGTGCCACCCTCCTGAGACAGGACAGACCTATCCGCGGGACCACACTGCCTTTTGCCCGCCTCGGGGGCTGGATCATGGAGGCGCGGCGCCGCGTGGCTTCTCTTCTCCTTAAACTTGAGGATCCCGCTGATGTCTGTGCCGCCCTGCCCTTTTCGTTCTCCATGACGCCGGAACTTGAGGACAGAAGCGGGGAGGAGTGTCTTCTCCGCGCGCTTGAGGAGACTTCCGAGAGGGAACGGTACGCCCAGCGGCCCCTCGTGGGCCCTAACCGTGACGACCTTGAAATCACCTCTTTTGGACGCCCTGCGGCTGAGGCCCTGAGCCGGGGACAGAAACGGCGGCTGGTGCTGTCCCTCATCCTGAGGGCGGGGCGGCTGATCGAGCTTCAGCTCCGGCGAAAGCCCGTTCTGCTCTTTGACGACCTTGCCGCGGAGCTGGATGCCGCTGCCAGACAGGAAGCGGGTACGGCTCTCCTCACCACAGGCTGGCAGATTTTCGTCACCGGTACGGAGGACCCGTTTGAGGGGCTTGTGGATGTAAAGCATTTACTGCCTCTGTAAAACTTTGTATAGTATAATAATCCAAAGAATAGGATTATTGTTTCAGGAGGAGCATGATGGAGAAGGTCACTGTTGATAAATCAGGCGCGCTGGTCGTGTCGTACCCAGAGCCGCAGCTCCTGATCGGCGTGGAGGAAAAACTTGTGCCCGAGTATCCCGATGACCGCATGGTCACGCATTGGCACGAAGATATTGAGCTGGTCCTTGCCCTTGACGGGGGATTGAAAAGCAGGGTGGACGCGCAGGAGATCGAACTGTCCGCGGGAGACGTTCTCTTCATCAATTCACGGCGGCTGCACCAGCATTATGACGATGTCCCTTCAAGCTCTGCGATGGCGATTCGCTTTCATCCCAGCCTGATCCTCTCAGGACTCCCAAAGAACAGCCTTGCCAGAAAAATATTAAGAGACACCGGCTTTCGCTGGAGGGTCCTCAAGGCTGGCACGGAGAATGCGGAGAGGACTGCTCAGATCATGCGGCAACTCCAGACCGTGCTTCGGGAGCGGAAAACACTTTACGAGCTGGATGCAGCGATGCTGGCGGTGCAGCTCATCAAAGAAATCTGCATAGTCTGCCGGAAGGAGCCTCCTTCTCCCGGCAATTTCCGTGAGGAGAACCACGAAAAAGTGAGGGGAATTATGTCCTACATCTACCGGAATTTTTCAAGGAAGATATCCCTGGACGATATCTCCGGGGCAGAGGAAATGAACCGGAGCAAGTGTTGCAGGCTTTTCACCTACTTTACGAACGAAACTCCCGTGGATTTCCTCAATGCCTACCGTCTGGAGACGAGCGCGCGGCTCCTTTCCGGGACGAACAGGACGCTGAAGGACATCACCGCTGCCTGCGGCTTTGCGGACCAGAGTTATTTTGGCCGTATGTTCAGGGGAAAGTACCGCTGTTCGCCCGGAAAATACCGTAAGGCAGCGTCAGCCCGCTATGAAGAGCTGAAACTTTGGAAGCCAAAACGGTAAAGAGAAGGGCCTCGCTCCGCGAGGTCATCCTTCAGAAGGGAAGCCCGACGCATAAGATAGCTGCGTTTGGCTTCCCTTTTTCGTTGCTGCGCGTCCTGCCGGAGGGGACCCGGACACAGGACTGGCTGAGACAGACCGGTGGGTTTGACGGAGGTGTCCGGCCACTGTAAACTATATTGGTCAGAGCGTTGATTCGCTTTTTTGGCTCGTTTTGGGAGGTGCTTTGATGTTTCAGGAACGTTACGATGTGGTGGTCATCGGAGGGGGGCACGCCGGGTGCGAGGCTGCCCTGGCTTCCGCGCGCATGGGATGCCGGACGCTGATGCTCAACCTCAGCGTGGACAACACGGCTCTCATGCCCTGCAACCCGTCTATCGGGGGGCCAGCGAAGGGGCATCTTGTGCGGGAGGTCAGCGCCCTTGGCGGCGAACAGGCCCGCGCGGCGGATGCTTCCACCCTCATGGTCCGGTGGCTGAACACCTCCAAGGGCCCGGCGGTCCGCGCCCTCCGCGCCCAGTGCGACCCCATGCTCTATGGGCTGTACTATCGAAATCTCCTCACTTCCCAACCTGACCTTGACCTTCACCAGGACGAAGTTGTGGATATCCTTGTGGAAAATGGACGTGTCTCTGGCGTCCTGACCCGGCATGGCTCCCGCTACGAGGCAGGGGCCGTCGTCCTGTGCGGCGGAGTGTACCTTGGAGGGCGGGCCTTCGTTGGCGAATGCTCTTTTCCCTCCGGGCCCATGGGACAGCCCCCGGCAAACCCTCTGCTCGTGTCGCTTGAAAAGCTGGGCCTGCGGCTCGGCCGCATGAGGACGGACACCACCCCACGGCTGAACTTAGATACCCTGGACCTCAGCGCCATGGAACCCCAGAGATCCGAAAAGGACCCTCTCTGTTTTGACCTTTGGGGGACGCCGAAGGTCTACCCTCAGGATTACGCCTGCTGGTTCTCCCGCACGACGGAGCAAACCCATGAGATATTGTCCAAGAATATCCATCGTTCTCCTCTCGTGACGGGAGAACTGGCCTCCCACGGGCCACGCTACTGTCCTTCTATTGAGGATAAGTTCCTGCGCTTCCCGGACCGCATGACACACCCCATCGTCTTTGAGCCCGTCTCCCCCAGGACGCGCGAGGTCTATGTGCAGAATTTCTCCACCAGCCTGCCCTACGACGTGCAGGTAGCAATGGTCCGCTCCCTGCCCGGCTGCTCAAACGCGAAGATCATTCGCCCCGGCTATGGGATAGAATATGCGTATCTTCCTCCTGATCAACTTAGACCTTCAATGGAGAACCGTGAGATTGGGGGGTTCTTTTGCGCCGGGCAGGTGAACGGCACCTCGGGCTACGAGGAGGCCGCGGCGCAGGGGCTTCTGGCGGGGATCAACGCGGCGCTGTCGGTGAAGGGCCGGGAGCCACTGATCCTCGGCCGTTCGGACGGGTACCTCGGGGTGCTGGTGGCCGATCTCGTGACCCGGGGCACGGACGAACC